>Ga0307379_10005198_pt1 | contig 18260 bp, 12 predicted proteins | sample UN2MG_FD_202237 | JGI IMG/M metagenome (GOLD analysis project Ga0307379, IMG submission 202237) | Soil microbial communities from Risofladan, Vaasa, Finland - UN-2 | ecosystem: Environmental > Terrestrial > Soil > Coastal area > Acid sulfate soil | place: Finland: Risofladan, Vaasa | collected... | reverse complement strand
AGAAATCTGGCCAATGATTTAAATGAACCTACTCGCATCCACGCATCTTCTCATCCACTCACCTGTCCCTGCATGTCTTAGGCAGGGATTCACGCATTTTCTTTCTCATCATTTTTTCTTTTTTTTGGTTTGACAATTCTGCTGAAATCTGATATGTATATTTTTACATACATTTGGAGATTTTCTTTACTGCTTTGTGAGAGTATTGGCCGTGTTTTGTGGCGAAAATCGGCTCAAAAATAGGATGTGGGGGGGAAAGGAGATAAAAAGATGAGTGAGACGAGAAATTCAAGCCTGTTGGGGAAAATCACTGCAATTATTGTTATCTGCTGTTGTGCGCTGCCGGCTCAGGGCAAATACGGCGGGGGTACGGGAGGGCCGAATGACCCGTATCTGATTTATACGGCGTCTCAGATGAATGCAATTGGGGCTGATGCAAACGATTGGGACAAGTGCTTCAAGCTGATGGCCGATATTGACCTGAGCAGTTACACAGGAACATCTTTCAATATCATCGGATACTGGGCGGATTGGGATTCGCCTGATAATAAACCCTTCACCGGTGTATTTGACGGCAACGGCCATACAATCTCCAACTTCACCTGCACCTCTACAGACACAAGTGGCATAGGACTTTTCGGCCACGTTGATTGGCCGGGAGAAATCAAAGATTTGGGATTGATCGACCCTGATGTTGATGGGGGAACAGGAGGGTCTGTTGGTTCACTGGTTGGCCGTCTGTGGGTTGGTACAATCACCAACTGTTACGTCCATGGCGGAAGTGCTTCGGGAGCAAGTTCTGTCGGCGGACTGGTGGGAGAGAATTCTCACGGCACAATCACCAACTGCTATTCAAACGGCAACGTTTCGGGAGATAGCAGCGTCGGTGGGCTGGTGGGATTCCATGATGGCACAATCACCGACTGCTATTCGACCGGCAGCGTTTCGGGAGATAGTAGCGTCGGTGGGCTGGTGGGAGGCAATGGTGGCACAATAACCAATTCCTATGCGAGCGGTGGCGTTTCGGCGAATGAAGAAGTCGGTGGCCTGGTGGGACGCAATTACGACACAATCACCAACTGCTATTCGACCGGCAGAGTTTCGGGAATCAGAGATGTCGGCGGACTGGTCGGATACAATTATAGAGGCACAGTAAGGGCTTCGTTCTGGGATATTGAGACCAGCGGAAAAAGCACAAGTGAGGGTGGGATGGGTTTGCCAACGGCAGAAATGCAGACAATGAGCACATTTACAGACGCCGGTTGGGATTTTGTAGGTGAATTTGAAAACGGTCCAAGCGACCTTTGGGCAGTGCCTGAAAGTGGTGGATATCCAATCCTCTGGTGGCAGCTATCTCCTCTACCTCTTTTGCCCACCTTTTCGGGGGGTTCAGGAACTACAGACGACCCGTATCTTATCTCAACCGCCGCCGACTTGAACCGTATCGGACATAATCCAAGACTGATGAGAGCACATTTCAAGTCAATCCGTGATATTGATTTAGCGGGACTCGACCTTTTCATTATTGGCAATGAAGAGTATCCTTACAGTGGCGTTTTTGACGGCAACGGTCATACAATTTCAAACTTCAGCTATAATTTTACAGGTACAAACTACATAGGACTTTTCGGACTTGTTGAAGGTTCTAATGCAGAGGTCAAGAATCTGGGACTGATTGACCCCAATATTGATGCGGGTACAGGATATTGCGTTGGCTCGATGGTTGGCCTTTTAGGAGACTCAACCATCACAAACTGTTATGCTGAGGGCGGCAGCGTTGCGGGCCGTTCCAATGTCGGCGGTCTGGTGGGAATTAATTGGGGCACAATAACTAACAGCTATTCAGAAGTCTGCGTTTCGGGAACCAGAGAAGTCGGCGGACTGGTGGGAATATTAAATGAGTGGGGCACAATAATCAACTGCTATTCAACTGGCAGCGTTTCGGGGGAACGTATACATCGGCGGACTGGTGGCATATAATGCTTATTATAGCACAATCACCAACTGCTATTCGACAGGCAGCGTCTCGGGAAACTATCGGGTCGGCGGTTTGGTAGGCGATTATGATGGGAAGGTTTCCGATTCTTTTTGGGATATTGAAACCAGCGGGCAGACAACCAGTGCAAGAGGAACGGGTAAGACAACTGCAGAGTTGCAGACGGCAAGTACCTTTGCCGCTTGGGGCTGCGGTTCTATCTGGACTATTGATAGTGGGAAAGATTACCCCAGACTCTGGTGGCAAAACATGCCTGGAGAGATTATAAGCAAGCCTTATTATGGAGGAGGCAACGGAGAAACGAATGACCCTTACTTGATTTATACGGCTGAGCAGCTTAATACTATCGGCCTGGCTACATGTGATTGGGACAAACACTTCAGGCTGATGGCCGACATCGACCTGAGCAGTTTAAATGGAACAAGTTTCAACATCATCGGGACTTTTTGGGCTAATCCATTTACCGGCGTTTTTGACGGGATCGGCCATACAATCTCGAACTTCAACTATATTTATACAGCAACAGACTCCATAGGATTTTTCGGCTACGTCCGAGGAGTAATCAAAGATTTGGGATTGATCGATCCCAATGTTGACGCGGGAACAGGACGCGACGTTGGTTCGCTTGTTGGCGACCTTGTTGGTGGTACAATCACTAACTGTTACGTTGAGGGCGGCAGCGTTTCGGGAGTGGATTATGTCGGCGGACTGGTGGGATGGAATGATATTTTCGGCACAATCACCAACTGCTATGCAACTGGAAGCGTTTCGGGAAATCGGTGTGTCGGCGGACTGGTGGGAACTAATGATCATTATGGCACAATCACTAACTGCTATTCAATCGGCGGCGTCTCAGGGGAGGAATATGTCGGCGGTCTGGTGGGACTTAGAGTTATTGGATGGCCCCCCACAGAATTGCCGGTCTTAACTTCATTCTGGGATGTCAACACCAGCGGCCAGACAACGAGTGACGGTGGAACTGGTTTGCCAACAGCCGAGATGCAGCTGCAGATTACTTTCACTGATGCCGGCTGGGACTTTATCACGCCGGTCTGGACTATTGATGAGGGCGTCGATTATCCGCGGCTTTGGAGGGAATTTGTACCTATATTGCACGTAGAACCTGAAATTACTTTAGGAACCAGTAATACTATTACATGGGAGCCTATTGCTGATAATATTTTGTATGACGCCGAATGTGCTGAGGATGCAAACTTTACGAGTATCCTCTATAACACCCACTGGATGTATGAAACAGGCTATGAATTTAGAGGCTTATTGGTGGGTCAAAGATACTGGTATCGCGTAAAGGCAATAAACGCAGAATTTGTCGAAAGCAAATGGTCTAATGTTGAATCGTCCTTGCAGGGAACGCTTGCCGATGCAGTTGAAAAAATACTTGAGCCGGAGAGCTTAAAGAATGATAACGCCAAAAACGCATTATTGAACAAGATAGATGCGGCTCTAAAGATGATTGACCAGGCCAACTACACCGGTGCGCTGAGTAAGCTTGAACAGGATATTTTACAAAAGACTGATGGCTGTGCCGATGCGGGTGAGCCCGACAAAAACGACTGGATATTAACCTGCGAGCAGCAAAGCGAGATTTATCCTCTTATCATAGAGACTATCGAGCATGTGAAGGGCCTTATGCAATAAAGACAGAATAGTCAACTTCTTTGACTTTGCCATCATAGCAGAGCAGTGGATGGAAGAGGAATAAGGGGGAAGGAAGGTGAATTTAGAATTGATGACTAATAAAGCACTTTTTTGGTCATTTTTTTTGTCCTTTTTGTGCATTTTGTGCTTTTTCGTGTCTAATTCGTTTTGAATTTTGTATTTCGGTCATTCGAATTTGTTTCGGATTTCGGATTTCGTGCTTCGTATTTTACCCCTACTTCTTTGTGCCTTCGTGTCTTCGTGGCAAAAAAATCAACCAAAAGCGCACATACCTAACGACAAAATCCCAAAAAAATAAAAATTTTTATCTGCTTTCATATCATCGAGTTACGACAATCCAGCATCAAAAATCGGGGTCTTTTTTCGCATCAAACGCGCACATCCGTCCAATTATAGAGGGACGTCTTTTTTTGCAGAAGGCCAAAAAGAAGGAAATGGTGATTGGTCTATGGCCAATAGTCAACTACCAGCTAAAAGCTACGCAAACAGCCGTAACGCCCCAAATTTCACCGCCCACCGAACAAATCGCCTATTTAGCCTAAGTTGTCAACCAATTATAACCTTATTATGCAAAACAAAGCCAATTTGCCGGATGACCAAATGAACGTAAATAAAGCATTAACAGTGGATTATGAAATATGGACACTTGGTAGAAGTGGGAAAAACGAACCCAAAACGAACCCAATTAAAGCCAATACAAACCCAATTAAAGCCAATAAAATGCCAATACAAACCCAATACAAACCCAAACAAACCCAATTTCAAACCGGATTTCATCACAAGAGCATGATAATCAATCAAGAAATTCGCCTGCTGCTCATGAATAGGATGACTTTCGCGTATTCTCCCGGCCGCAGAATTGGTATTTACGCGGATTCCCGTTTTTCCTGTTGCCAGGCCTCACAGGCCCCACCCCGCAACTTTTGGCCGGACTCTGCAATTGAATTTTCAGATTGGCCTTTACGCTTTTTCTTCAGAAAGCGAGAGAGCCTTCCTCCCAACAGAAATTGCAGACCGAGGATTTCCAGCCCAACCAATATAAGCCATGAACCGGGAGTCAAAGGAGTGATCAGGGCCAGAAAGCCCAGAATAATACAAATAACGCCAATAGATTTTTTTATAATTGTTTTCATTCGGCTTAAAAGGGGGCCTCTACGGCGTCACAGGCTGGCGCAGAAACCGGACACAGACCGGCTTTGCGACGGAGATATTATGCCCCGTCGGCTCCAGCGCACCGGTATCCTGGTTTATCCGGAAGACGACGACACTGTCTTTGCCCTGGTTGGCTACGAGACAGAACCTGCCCGTCGGGTCGATGTTGAAGTTCCGCGGCGTTTTGATATCGGCTGTCTCGTGCTCGACGTAAGTCGGTGTCCCCCTGTCTGGGTCGATACGGTAAACAACAATACTGTCGTGCCCCCGGTTCGAGCCGTAGAGAAACTTCCCGCTCGGGTGCGCACGTATCTCAGCGCAACCATTGGAGCCGTCAAAACCGTTCGGCAGCGTAGTGATGGTCTTGATTGCCGTCAGAGCGCCCGAAGCCGCCTCGTAGGCAAAGGCGGTTACCGTGCAATCGAGTTCATTGATAACGTAAGCATACTTGCCGTTCGGATGGAAGGCAAAATGTCGCGGTCCGGCGCCGGGCCTGACCTTTGCAAACGGAGGACTATTGGCGACGATGGTCCCCTTTTCAATGTCCAGCTTGTAAATCATGACCTTGTCGATTCCGAGGTCGGCGACGAACGCAAAGCGATTGTCCGGGCTGACGTTGATAGAATGTGCATGTGGCGTTTTCTGGCGCCTTGTGTTCACGCTGGAGCCGGTGTGCTGCACAAAGCCGGTCGGTTCTCCGAGCCTGCCGTCCGATTTGATAGGAACCACCGAGGCGCTGCCGCTGCCGTAGTTGGCGACGAGCAGGTTCTTTCCCGCATGGTCGATACTGACGTGGCATGGACCCGCACCGCCCGAGGGCCGTTGGTTGAGGAACCTGAGCTCCCCCGTGTCCCCGTTGAGCGCATACGCACTGACGCTACCGACTCGGCCGGACTCACTGACGGCATACAGGAACTTCCCATTTGGATGGAGCTCGATAAACGATGGATTCCCGGCCTCGGCCGCAAGGACCGGTTTAGAGAGTTTGCCTGTCTCAAGGTCAAGCGTGCTGCGGTAGATTCCCTTACTGGAATTCTCGCCCCTCGAAGTATAAGTTCCGAAATACACACTCATAGATTTTGCCGAAGCTGTTGTCAGCGCCATCAAAGAAAACAATGCAGTAATAAAGACCTTAATACCCATATACAAAAACCTCCTTTGGTTACTTTTTATCGGGAAATATACACTACTGAAGCGGAATTATCAAGAAATAAATCAATGTCGTTTAGATTTAGTTGCCGGCTTATAATTCTTCATTTTTTGAAAAATGGCCATAAAAAGCACACCCGAAATTACCATATAAATCCCCAGGTTTTGAGAGACGGTTCCGCCTCTGTAAATCGCCCACCAGGCGTACTCAAACGGATTATCAGCGCGGACAAATTCCAAAAAGAACCGGGCGATGCCGTAAAGAATGAACATCATGGCAAATGTAGAGCCGGGTTTGGCAAAGAGCTTGCCCGTTTTCTGCGACCTTCGCCAAAAAAGATAGAGCAAAAAAGAACAAAGAAGCGCTGCCGCGGACGAATACAACTGCGTAGGGTGAACGTGCAGGCAGCGATACGGACCATATTTGACCATGTCCTTTTGTTCCTGGCTTAATTGTTCGTGCGGTTTTAAGATTGCATCACCGTAGGAGTAGTTGAAAAAATTGGCCGGCAATTCCAATTGCGGCTTGGCGCGATTCCTATTCGGCTGCGCTCGTACCTGGCTCGCGTATGCAAATGAGTTGTAAGGGAACCGAACGCCCCAGAGCTGATCTGTCGGCTTGCCGAAGCAGCAGCCGTTGAGAAAACAGCCGATTCTGCCGAACACGAGCGCCAGCATCAGCCCGACAGCCAAAGCATCAAGGTAGCGGCGAATAGGAAGCTTATGGCGCCTCAGATAAAAGAAAACGACAACGATGGCGAAAATCACGCCTCCTAACAGCTCCAGGCCGCCCTGCCAAATAGCAAACATAGAAGCCGGGTCGCCGCGGAAATTGTCGAAATAGTGAACCACGTAAAATAAACGTGCGCCCACCACCCCGGCTATTAAAGTGTAAAGGGCCGCATTAGTGATAAGACCGGGATCGGGCGTGAAACTGCGGCTCAGACGCCTTATCACAAAAACCGCTGAAAGAAAACCAATGACCATCATCAGGCCGTAGCTTTTTATGGTCAAATGGGTAAACGGCAGCTCAAAAAGTTCTGGATACATCTATTTAGGGCCTTGTTCGAATCATGAATTCTTATCTTCTGTTTTTATATTGTTATTTTCGTTGAGGACAACAACTTTCGGTTCAATTTTTTGAAATACTACCATCAAAACCACGCCTAAAATCGCCAGATAAATCCCCAGGTTTTGAGAGACGGTTCCACCTTTATACATCACCCACCAGCCGTATTCAAACGGATTATCATCTCGCAGGAATTCTAAAAAGAACCGGGCGATGCCGTAAAGGATGAACATCAGCGCAAACGTACAGCCGGGTTTGGCGAAGAGCTTTTTGCTGTTTTTTGATTTGGCGGCACTTTGGGCCCTTCGCCGGAAAAGATAAAGTATGAGGCATAAAACAGCCGCATTAACAGATGAATACAATTGGGTGGGGTGGACAGGCAAGATTCGACATTTACCTTTGTCAACCTCATCTTTTTGCTGCCGGGTCAACAGCTCGTACGGTTTTAAGAGTCTTGTAGGGACTGTGTCACCGTAGGAATAGTTAAAAAACTCGACCGGCAATTCCAATTGGTGCTCAGGCCGATTTCTTTTGAGGTTCGGATATACCTGGCTTCGGTAAGGGTCTGAGCCGTATGGGAAGCGAACGGCCAAGGGTACTTTGCTTGGCCTGCCGAAGCAGTCGCCTTTTAGAAAGCAGCCGATTCTGCCGAACGCAAGTCCTAACATCAGCCCGATAGCTAAGACATCGAAGTAACGCCGGATGGAAAGTTTATGCCACCTCAGGTAAAAGATGAGGACAACGATGGCTAAAACCACACCGCCTAAGAACTCCAGGCCGCCCTCCCAGACAGCAAAGACAGAGGCTGGCCGGTCCCGGAACTGGTCGAAATAATGGACTACGTAAAACAGACGCGCACCGATGACTCCGGCTATCAGTGAGTACAGGCATGCATTAGTAATGAACTCCAAATTGGGTGTGATATCACGGCTAAGACGCCTTATCAGGTAAACCGCAAAGAGAAAACCTATAACCATCATCAGGCCATAGGTCGGTACCGGCAAATCAATGTAAGGTATCTTGAAAAGTTCAGGATACATTTAGTTAGTGTTCCGTCACTCGTGTCTCGTTCGAATCAGGAATTCTTGTCCGCAGTTTTTATCTTGTTGTTTTCGTCAAGGACGATTACTTTGGGCTTAAGTGTCTTGACCTCTTCATTCGTACAATAGGCGAAGCTGAAGATGATAATAATGTCGCCTGCCTTGATGAGCTGAGCGGCTGCACCAAGTACCACGACCTGCCCCGAATTCGCCTCTGCGGCAACGGCGTAAGTTTCCAGCCTGTTGCCGTTGGTTATATCTGAAACCAATACAGACTCATAAGGCAAAATGCCTGCTGCTTCCATCAGCGAAGAGTCTATCAGTATGCTGCCTGCATAGCCAAGCTTCGCATCGGTAACCCTTGCCCGGTGCAGCTTACCTTTTAATATCTTTATCAGCATATTTCGTGTCTCGTGCTTTGTACTCGTGTGTTGATTTACTATTCAATAACGACTAATTAGACGTCATTATAGATTATTGTTTGCCGGTGTCCACGACAATGTTGTCAATTAACCGGGCAGGGCCGATTCTGACGGCGACCGCTGCGAGGACTTTGCCGACAATCTTATCGAGGTTTTGCAGGCTCTCGGCGTCAACAATACTTACGTACTCTATTTCCATTGATGTTGCCTGACTTAATATTTTACGCATCTCGGCGATAATTGTTTCGCTTTCTGTGGTGCCGGCTTTGCTCATCTCCCGGCATTTTTGCAGCGATTTATAAATGCAGGCTGCATCCTTCTTCTGCTCTTCGGTCAGATATTTATTTCTACTGCTGACAGCTAAACCATCACTCTCGCGAATGGTCGGGCAGACAACAATCTCCATGGGCATATTCAAATCGGCGACCATTCGCTTGATAACGACCGCCTGCTGGGCGTCCTTCTGTCCGAAAAACGCAACGTCCGGGGCAACAATGTTAAGGAGCTTGGCACAGACAGTGGTCACTCCGCGAAAATGTCCCGGTCGAGACCGGCCGCATAATGTTTCAGTTAATTTGTCGACGTTTACCCAGGTAACATTCTCCGCTGTATACATTTGCTCCGGCGTAGGATTAAAAACAACATCGACGCCTGCTTTTTCGCATATCTCCAGGTCCGCTTCGAGCGGTCGCGGATACTTTTTATAATCTTCGCCGGGGCCGAATTGCGTTGGATTGACAAATATACTGACCACGACAAAATCACTATTTTTCACCGCCGCTTCGATGAGTGATATATGACCGATGTGAAGCGCGCCCATTGTCGGCACAAAGCCAATTCTTTTGCCATCACCACGTGCCGCTTTTACCACAGCCCTTACCGATTCTATTGTTTTTGCAACTTCCATTATATAGCCTTTACTATGGCTGTCATTGCGAGGCCTGCCTGGCAGGCCGTGGCAATCTCATACATTACGTTTTAGGTTGCTTCGTTGTGCCGGCAAAGACGGAAGAACCAACAACATAGCATTTTATTTGATTTGCCAAATGTTGCAAATCTGTATCTTTTGTGCAGTCGAATTTAGATATTGGGATGCGAATGACGGGGCAGTTTTTCCAATCGGCAAAGAGCTGCTGGTAATCGCAATCGAGGCTTTGCAAAAATTGCAGCTCGATTTTCTGCTCGTAAGGACGGTTGCGCTTATGGATACGCTCAAGGCACCTTTTCGCCGAATCCTGCAGATATATCACCAGCACCGGCGAAACAATTTGCCCGGCAAATGGCGGATAAGCCTTCTCATACAGGGCAAGTTGGCGGGCACTGAGCAGCCGTCTGGCGTAGATGAGCTCTTTGTCGAAGATATAGTCACTGACGGCAATCTGCCCGCGTGCTAATGTGTTGCGGTTCATCTGCTCGATTCTTGTGGTCAAAAAATACAACTGCGAATCGAGAGCCAATTCTTTTTTGCCCGCATATACGTCCGGCATAAAGGGATTCGTATCGTAAGCTTCAAGCAGCAGTTTGCAGTCGAGCAGCTTTGATAATTGTTCCGCTAATGTAGTTTTTCCTACGCCGATAATACCCGCCGCGCACACAAGCTGCGGCAGGGCGGGATTAAGTACGAAATCTGTGTTATTCAGATGGCCTGCCAGCTCGTTCATCGGTTCTTTTATTACAGGGTGCACCAGCTCAGGATTGAGTTGGCACAGTCCTTTAAGTACGAATGAGCGTAAGTGCATTTGGGGATGCGGGATGGTCAAATTTGAATTATTTATGATTTTCCGGCCGAACAGCAGAATGTCCAAATCAATAATTCTCGATGCCCATTTTTCTTTTTTTTCTCTGCCGAGCGACACCTCGATATCTGCCAGCTTCTTATGCAGCTCTTCGGCGGTCAGTATGGTTTCTATTTCAGCCACCGCGTTTAAGTATTTCGGCTGATTAGCCTGGCCTAACGGCTCAGTCTCTATTATGTCACTTGCGCGGAGGACCTCCATGCCCTCAGTTTCACCTAACATTTTAAGGGCGCTTTTAAAAGACTTTTCCCTGTCACCTAAGTTGCTTCCAAGTCCAATATATGCCGTTGTTTGTTTAGCCATTGATAAAAATCATAACCGAAAAGTAGATAGTATAAGCGGAACTCTGTCAACGGGAAGCCGATGTCTTCAAAGTTTTCCGAGGCCCGATTAGCAGTACCGAACCTCGCGGTAGTAGCGATACAGTAATCTGCCCATTTTCATTGACTTTAGCTCGTTCGAGCCGGCCACCGGCTGGCTCCGCAACCAACCACTTAGTCGCATTGGTTACCGAAATCGCCCCAGTGTAAGGCTTCGCAGCAACATTTACAACAAGCAGGATATCCCGGCCATCCCGGACGAATCGTCCGACAATAATCCTGTCAGATTGTATGCTCAATGTACCATTCTCATAAACGCCGGCCAGCGTGTTGAAATCATCCCCTGATAGTGAAGGTTTTGCTTTAATAACGCGCCCACCGGCAGCCTTGAACCACTCCAGCTTTTCGGCGGCCGGCTTAGGCAAATCTACCCCTGCCGGCAGGACAAGTGCTGAAAATTGCTGCGGCCCAATCAATAAACCCGAATCGCGGACCTCTGCCCCTGCAAGCAACTCGTGGTCGACTATGGCGAATGAGATTTGTCTGGTCACCATCTGCCTGCCCAGTTCGAGAAACGAGTTCTGGACCTGCTGCATCCGCTTAGACTGCGACTGCGGCGTCAGCTTCTCCGCTACAGGTATATACTCGGCCCAAAGGTCATAAATCGGATAGTACAGCAGCACCTTTGGCGCAGGCCGGGCCTCGCGCAACACTGCATTCAGGCGACCTACAAAATCACAATACGCACGATATTGATCGGCCGGGCGCTCCCCACGATTATAATACAGCGTAAACTCCGTCACCCCCAGGGCGGCCTGCCACGCCGCAGCCGCCTGCATATCCGCTAAGGAAACATTACCTTTGCCCGCCATCCTCTGTGAGAAATCGCTGACCTCCGTCATTACCTTCCGCCGCCCATTGAGAAGCGCAGCCGAGGCCGGTAAACCCACCGTCAACCAACCGCTGTAGATAACCGCATCCGGATCCGAGTTGAGCATGTCAAGTCCCGGGATATCCATCCGCCCCAACACCTTCAACGCGTTTCCCTCCAGCGGAACGTGGTGCAGCGGTGTTTCCTCCCACAACGTATGCCCCGACGATGCAACGCCGTGCGCCTGGGCCCACCCCTGAAGCTGTCCGAAGTAACGTTCAGCGACCAGGTCTGAGATAAGCGCCCAGAAACGCTGTCGTACCTGACGGTCAAGCTTCTCTGTTCCTTCAAAAAGACTCCGACGCACCGTCAGAATATCCTGGCCGTACCGCTTACGATATTGTTCAGGCAAATCGTGTACCCAGGGCACCGATGGCAGCGGCTTAATATCCTCATCCAGCCGGTCAACTACTCGCACATTTTTCCTTACATTCTCAGGCAGTGGCCCAATGTTCACCGCCATCAGGGAAGGCTCGTCTGTAAACAGCGATTGAATCGTCTTGCCGAAATGTTCTTTTAGCCGGCTCCAATACGCCTCGTGCGTCTTTTCAATAAAGCATTGGACCGCCTTGTCGTCAATCAGGTTAGGATACCGCCTTGCCGCATAGAAATTATTGCTCGCGTGGGTATGCTCATACGCAGGCCGAAGTGCGAATTGTTCCAGACGTGATTGATCATACGTTAATGCAAGCGCCTCGAACTTCGGATTATGCTTAAGGACCAACCCGCCCGCAGCACCGCTTGGATATCCATCTTCATCATATATCCACACAATCAGCCCAGCCTCGCGGCACGCCTCCACCGCGCGGACGAGAGTGTCCCAATGGGCCTGCGATTGCATGTAGTCGTTAAAATTGACATTGCAGACAATCCCTCCTAATCCCAGCTCTTTTAATTTCTTCATTGCGGCTGGCGTGGCCTGCGCCGGAGGGATTCCATGCACAATTTGCATCGGTCGATATTCCATCGGTGGGTCTGACCATGCCGACGACCAATTCGCCGGTAGTCCGGAAGACGACTGTGGCTTTACCTTCTTGACCGTTGGGCTGTCCGCTCCTCCGCACACCTGTCCACAAACCAGGAAAGCTATTAGCAATGATATTAGAAATCTTCGCTCGTATCTGCCCGGACCGATATATGCTGTTATCACCTTGTCCATTTTATTATCAAACGGTGGCGAAACGCTCCATTGCTTCTTTGACGTTGTCCGGTGTGGCAAAGGCGGTCAGGCGAAAATATCCTTCTCCCGATGGTCCGAATCCTGAGCCGGGCGTACCGACGACGTTGGCCTTCTGCAGCAGCCGGTCAAAGAATTCCCACGAGCTTACACCATTCGGCGTCTTCATCCACAGATACGGTGCATTCACACCGCCATAGACCTCGTAGCCGAGCTTACCGAGCGATTCCCGGATAAGCGCCGCATTGCCCATATAAATATCAATAATCTGTCGGCACTGCTTTGTACCATCGTCGGTATAAACGGCAGCCGCGCCGGCCTGTGATACGTACGAGGCCCCGTTAAATTTCGTGCAGTGTCGTCTATGCCATAAGGGATTGACTTCCACAACTTTGCCATCGCAAGTTGCTGCTTTTAGCTGCTTCGGTACAACGGTAAAGGCACATCTTACACCGGTAAAGCCCGCCGTCTTGGAGAAGCTGCGAAACTCTATCGCTACATCTTTCGCCCCGTTAATCTCATAGATTGAATGCGGAATGTTAGGCTCAGTTATAAAAGCCTCATAAGCGGCGTCAAAGAGAAGCACAGCTTTGCTGCTTCGGGCGAAATCGACCCACTTGCTCAAAATATCTTTCGTCGCCACCGCCCCCGTAGGATTGTTCGGAAAACACAGGTAAATAATATCAACATGGCTGCTCGGCAGGGCGGGTATAAAATTATTTTCAGCCGTACACGGCATATAGACTATTTTTTCAAACTGGCCGTTCTCATTGGCTTCCCCCGTCCTGCCCGCCATCACGTTACTATCAACATATACCGGATAGGATGGGTCGGTTATGGCAACGACATTATCGAGGCCGAATATGTCTAAGATATTGCCCGTATCGCACTTGGCCCCATCGCTGACGAATACCTCGCTGCGTTCCAAATCAACGCCTGGGATTTTATAGTCATTTTCGATAATCGCATCGATTAGAAAATCATACCCCTGCTCCGGCCCATAGCCGCGAAAGCCGGCGGCGTCCCCCATCTCATCGACTGCCTTCTTCATCGCCTCGATGATAGCCGGCGGCAAAGGCTGAGTAACGTCACCGATACCCAAGCTGATTATCTTCGCCTCCGGATTCTGCCCTTGAAAGGCCCGCATACGCCTGCCGATTTCCGGAAAAAGATAACCCGCCTGCAGTTTCAAAAAATTCTCATTAATTGTAGCCATACTCAAACCTCGATACTCGATTCTCGTCATCCTGAGCGAAGCGAAGGATCTGGTCTGAGCAAAAGAGATTCTTCGATTGCGTCTCAGAATAACAGTTATGATACCTGTTACTCGATTCTTAACACCCGATAATCGTGATTGGTTAACTAACTACTTACTAATCACCAATCACCAAAAATAGAGTGAACAATTGTATTGTTTGCACCGTCGTACGTCAAGCCCGTTAGTTTCGTAGTTTCGTAGGGTGTGCACCGCACACCAATAACTGCTAATCTTTTCCCTTTTTTCGCTCGTCAGTTTGTGTTATACTTGTTGAGTAAACACAATTTCCGGAGGGATTACAGGGTACTGGAGGAATGGAGGTATTGGCTGTGAAAAAGCAAAAACTTATGGTAGGCATCTGTCTCAGCATCGTACTAGCGGTATTTGCTGGCAGTGCACTTGCCGCTGACGAGAACAAGAAGAAGCCTGAAACCAGGCCTAAGCCCGAATTTGAGATACGAAATATCGAAGGCTGGTCGGTCTATATCAACAAAAAAGACCTCGCTGAACATAAAGAGCAGATGGATACGGCGCTCGACCATCTGCAGAATCAGCTTTACCAGGCTGTACAAGTGGTGCCGCGGCCGGCGGTAACAAAGACGCAGGAGCTTGTACCCATCTGGGTCGAATTCGATACTTTAGGCACCGCTTACCACCCGCAGCGTAAATGGCTGACCGACCGCGGCCATCAGCCGCCGGAGGCTTTAGGTTCGATGGTTGGATTTTGTAAGGCCAGGAGTTTCTGTAAAAACACCCTTCATCAGCCGTGGGTCGTGCTGCACGAATTGTCACACGGCTACGACTATCAGTTTCTCGGCCGCGGCAAACAGTACAGCAACAAGGTCATCGATGCCGCTTACAAGCGGGCCAAACGAAGCGGCACCTACGATTCAGTCCTTTGCCGATACTCGAAAGACACAAAACACTACGCGATGTCAAACAAGATGGAATACTTCGCGGAGAACACGGAAGCGTACTTCGGCACCAACGATTTTTATCCCTTTGTGCGGGCGGAGCTGCGAGAGCACGACCCACATGCGTGCCGGCTGCTGGAGAATTTGTGGGGCGTGGACGTCGAAGCAGAAACTCGCAAAATCAATTCGCTGGTGCGATTTATGGAACTGCATTCATACGGTGCGGTATTCACCGACGATAGTCCGTCGCCGTCGTGCAGCGCCGCAGCCGCATACATTCCAACGGCCAAATACAAACGACGCAACGTCGAAGGCTGGACCGTTTACGTGAGCCCGCAGTTGGACATGCGCTCGGCCTTTTCGCGGGAGACAATCAAAATGTTGCGGCACAAGCTGCACATGGTCAAGCGCTATGTCCCCGAAAAGGCTATAGTGCAATTGCAAAAAGTCACTATCTGGGTGGAGCTTGAAAATCCAAACGCCCCGTATATGACGTATCACCGGTGCAAGGAGACGCTCAAATCGCAGCACTTAAATCCTGATAAACTCGGCGCGGTCGAGATTGGTAATGTCACCAACTTTATGCAATGGTCGTTTCTGCAGCCGTTTATGACTCTCAACCAACTGGCGAGGGCGTATCACGACCGCGTATTGGGATATGACAACGCCGAGATTAAGAACGCCCACCAGCAGGCCGTTAAGAGCGGCAGGTACGACCTGGTCCTGCGCTTCGACGGGCAATACGTTCGACACCCGGCACTCAGTAACGCGAAAGAATACTTTGCGGAGATGACCGAAGCATACTATGGCGTCAATGACCATTATCCGTTCCTTCAGTTCGAATTGAAGCAATATGACCCGAACGCCTGCGACCTGATGACAAAACTCTGGCAGGGCAAAGCAAAGTAAGAATCGTTATGATCTCACCAGGACCTTCGCTGGCAGTTTTATCCTTGCAAATACCAAAAAATCCTGTAAACTATAGCTGAAAACCTTTTTTTAACCATCAGGAGGTAAAATGATATGAAAACACAATGTTCAAAATCGAGGATGTTTCTCTGCTGGGCGGCACTTTTGATATTTTGCGCTCAGTGTGCCGAAGCTGTTACCTTTCATGTTTCGCCCAAAGGTAACGACAACTGGTCGGGTCGGCTGGCGCAGCCGAACAGCCAACAAACCGATGGCCCGAAGGCGTCTCTTTCCGGTGCACGCGACGCGATTCGGCGGTTAAAATCGAAAGGCCCGCTCACCGCGCCTGTCCGGGTCATTGTCGCGGCCGGAACATATACGCTCACCGGGCCGTTCACATTAACGCCTGCCGATAGCGGGACAAAACAATACCCGATTACTTACGAGGCCGCTCCGGGCGCTAAGCCGACCTTCACCGGCGGAAGAGTAATCTCGGGTTTCAAACGCGGGCCGAACGGTATCTGGCAAACACATATACCGCAAGTCGCCGAGGGCAAGTGGTATTTCGAGCAGTTGTTTGTCAATGGCCGGCGTGCCGTCCGCGCCCGCACGCCGAACAAGTTCTACCACTATATGGGTCCGACGTCCGAGGTCCCGGTCGAAGGCAAGCAAGGACAATACCGACGTACGACACAGGTACGGGGCGATGCCCTCAAGCCACTACAAGACCTTAATGAACGCGAGCTTGGCGATGTCACGCTTATGGCCTATCATAAGTGGTGCATTACCCGCCGCTTCATAACGGCAATCGACACATCAGCTAACGTCATTGTCACGATCGGAGAGAAACTCAAAAGCTACTCCGGCTGGCCGAACAATACCCGCTTTCACCTCGAAAATTTCAAAGCCGCCCTCGATATGCGAGGCGAATGGTTCCTGGCACGGGACGGTATGCTCTATTACATGCCGCTGGAAAATGAAAATATGAGCAAAGCTCATGTCGTCGCGCCGGTCATCGAAAAGCTTGTTATCTTCGAGGGTAAGCCTGAAGCAAAACAATTTGTTGAACATATCCGATTGAAAGGGCTTGTCTTCCACCACAATCAATCGCTGCTTCCGCGAACTGGGTATTATCCGTTTCAGGCCGCGTTTGTTACCGAAGCGGCAATTATGGCCGACGGTGCGAGAAATATTCTAATTGAGGATTGCGAAGTTGGGCACGTCGCTACTTATGGCGTTTGGTTTCGCCAGGGTTGCCGGGATTGCCGGCTTCAGCGCAGCTATATCCACGACCTCGGAGCAGGGGGGGTACGAATCGGCGAGGGACAGATTCGGGCCGAGGGACCTTCACGTACAAGCCATATTACGGTTGACAATAACATTATCCGCACCGGCGGCCGCATCTATACCTCCGCCGTCGGCGTTTGGATAGGACAAAGCGGCGACAACAACCTGACACACAACGATATCGGTGACTTCTTCTATACAGGCCTTTCCGTCGGCTGGCGATGGGGATATTCGAACAGCTTAGGCAAACGTAACAACATCAGTTACAATCACGTACACCATATTGGCTGGGGTGTTCTCAGTGATATGGGCGGAATCTACACCCTCGGCCCTTCGGAGGGAACAATAGTCAGCAACAACATCTTCCACGATGTCTATTCCTACTCCTACGGCGGATGGGGACTATACACCGATGAGGGCAGCACCGGCATCGTTATGGAAAACAATCTTGTTTACAACACCAGGACCGGCAGCTTCCACCAGCATTACGGCAAAGAAAATATCGTCCGCAACAACATCCTCGCCTTCAGCAAACTCTACCAGGTACAGGCGACGCGGGTGGAGGACCATCAGTCATTCACGTTTGAAAACAATATCGTTTACTATGACGCAGGCGTTCTTCTGTCGGGGCCGTGGAACAGAGTCAGGATTAAGATGGATAACAACTGCTATTGGGACGCCGCCGGCAGGGAAGTCAAACCGATAGGTAAATCGCTGGCTGATTGGCAAAAAGAAACAGGACACGATAAAAACTCTATTATCGCCGATCCACTGTTCGTTGACGCCAAAAATTACGACTTTCGTCTCAAGCCGAACTCGCCGGCGCTAAAAGTAGGCTTCAAGCCGTTCGACTACACCAAGGCCGGCGTATATGGAGATACCGCCTGGATCAAAAAGGCAAAAGAAGTAACGTATCCGCCGCTGGAGATTGCGCCCGACCCACCGCCGGTCTCCATCATGGATAACTTTGAAAATACCGTGGTCGGCTCCAAACCACCCGCCGCAGAGTGCAACGTCGAAAACAAGGGGGATTCAATCACCGTAACCGACGAAACCGCCGCAGGCGGCAAACACAGCCTGAAGATTGTGGATGCACCCGGTCTTCAGCACGCCTACAATCCCCATTACGTTTACAAGCCAAACCATGGCACCGGGACAAC
>Ga0307379_10005195_pt1 | contig 18262 bp, 15 predicted proteins | sample UN2MG_FD_202237 | JGI IMG/M metagenome (GOLD analysis project Ga0307379, IMG submission 202237) | Soil microbial communities from Risofladan, Vaasa, Finland - UN-2 | ecosystem: Environmental > Terrestrial > Soil > Coastal area > Acid sulfate soil | place: Finland: Risofladan, Vaasa | collected... | reverse complement strand
AGAGAGTATATTGTTAGAAAAGAGTTAAAGAAAGTTGCATAAAAAAGTTTAAAATTATCTTGATTTTTCAGATGGGAAGTTCAGGTCTTGAAATGACACATTTTTTTAACAACAAGCAAGCATTGATGGAAAATGTGTCGTTTCAAGACCTGACCCTCTTTTCTATGCGGAGAATCTGCCATAATGACAAAGGGATTAAAACTAATAATATTTAGTTATAAATAGGGAAAATGTGTAAAATCTGTGGGAAAATAACCTCTTGAAAGCCTTATATAATAAGGGTTTCAAGAGAATAATGCGAGGATTGCTTCTACGAGCAAATTTTGCCTTAACCTATACTTTACCCCTCAAAAATGGCACTTTTTTAACTAAAATTCCATCACCTCAAAATCTGAAAGTGGCTTTTTATAAGGATTTTAGGATTTCGGGAAGGCAAAAATAGGCCAAAAACGGGGGTCGTAATTACTGATTTTTCGAAATTTGAAGTGCATTTAAAGGCACTCTCCGTGCGTTTTTAGGGCATGCCTGAAGAGGGCCTAAAAGCCCTGTAGATAAAGGGTTTCAAAAGAAGTAAATGGGAATGGAGAACCATCCTCTGTTCTATTTATTATTAAAAACCTCTCTTTCCCAATCGTAGATTATAGCATGTTCTCCACTGGTTTTGTGCCAGTATAGTAACAATTTACCTCGATAAGCATTTAATAATCTGGTAGGGATCATGTACTCTCTGTATGTTCTAATTATCTTAGAAATACCACCATCATCCCTGCTCAATGAACCATATATCAGATGTATTGCTCTATAATAACCTAAATCTAAAAATCTAGTTAAAGTGTTTAAGTCTTTCTTTAGTTGAGACCCGTTAGTGTTATTTAGTGATTTCACTTCCATAACTGCAAGATTATTTTCCATGGTCCCCTGCTCGTGAAGAATAAAGTCTGGTTTTACAGCACCAATTTCTCGACGAAAAATTGGGTGACCAATTTTATCCATTTCGCCTTGTAAGGTGTAAGGAAAACATTGCAAACCTAACCTAAGTAGATGATAAAGTTCATAGCAATAAACTCTTTCTCTTAAAAAATGCCCTCTTGACTTGGCCATGGCTATTCTAAAATAATACTGATCCATGTTTTTTGTTGCCCATTCTAAATTCTTTTGAAATTTCATAAAATGTTTTTCTTTATCTGGCATTTTTATTATTCCCTCTTATAACTTATAAAAAAATAACGGTCGAAAGTAGGGTCAGGTCTCAACATTTGACATATTAATCTTAAGTGTCAAATGTTGAGACCTGACCCCTTATATATAGATTTCTGCAAAGAATGCCTGATAGCGCTTGTATGATAATGCACACCAAGATATGCTGTCCCTTAACTTGTCTTAAAAATGATTTTTAATCGATTCCAAATAGGATAAATTCCTCAAACAGAGAAGCGTCCACTTTTTTACTTTGTTTATACTTACATCTTTTCAGTGATATGGTGCGGATACCCCGCTGCAACGATTCGAGCTATTCTTGACATATGTAGATTATAGGTCTTGACAAAGGTGATGTCAAAGAAGATAGGTGTCTGTCTCTATTTTTCTCTACTAGGAGAAAAAATGGGTTGGCTTGATTTTAGAAAAGTGGGTAGAAGTTATCCCCGCCAGTTTGTAATAAACTTATATACCATTCTATTTTATTTCATGATATAATAAACGAGAAGTAAAATATTTGATATGGATTTATAATCTTATGGAGAAAAAAATATTTAATAATAAAATCTCTACCAATGATATAATCATTCGATCCGCTCTAAAGAAACTTCTAACAAACCGTCATGCACAAGATAAAAAAGTAAGAATAATTGAGGAGCTTGGTGTCCAACACGGGACTGCAAGAGTTGATATCGCTGTTGTAAATGGAATTATGCATGGCTATGAAATAAAAAGTGATCAAGACACTCTTCAGCGATTGCCTAGACAAATGGAAGTGTTTAATTCAGTATTTAATAAAATAACATTGGTCGTTGGGAAAAATCATCTATATCAAGCGATAAATATAGTTCCTGAATGGTGGGGTATTATGGTTGCAAAGATTAATAATAATGGCTCAGTGATATTTAATCTTATACGGGGAGAAGAATTTAATAAGAATCAGGATAGCGTATCAATTGCAAGACTATTATGGAGAGAAGAAGCTCTTAGAATTCTTGAGAAAAATAAATGGGCCGATGGTTTCTATTCAAAGCCCAGAGATTTTATTTATAAAAAATTAGCAAGCGTACTTGATCAAGAAACTCTTAGTGAAGAAGTAAGAGAAAAATTATTTCTTAGGGCAGATTGGCGACCTGATGCGCCACTAATACTAAATGGTGATTAATGCCAGCCCTAAGCCACGTTTCTGGAGTACCAGTACCCTTAATCAAGGGATTTTTTATATACACTTCAAAATGATTAGCTTTTTCATCAACATATTCATCACCATAACTGAATTTTTTGCCATAATATCTCTTGTCTTTTACTAATAGCTTTGCATTGGCTAAATAATGCTTATATTTTCTCCTTTGCCCCTTTATTATCAACCAATCATCCTCCAGTGTATATTTAATGCTCGATGTTGGAGAATAAAATTGAGTAACCTCTTCATAAATTGGATATTGAATTGTATAATCAGCAAAAGATGGTTTTCTTTTTACCTTTTTATAATTTATCTGTTCTTTCCAGCTTTTCCAGTCAATACGTGGTATAAGATTTTCTTCATCGATTTTGCATTTAGATAAATTTCTAGGAAACGAACCACTCGCGAAAATAAATGTCCTCCACTTTGATAAATTCAGGATACTCTGACTTAAATTCAGGTATTTAATATATTTTATATTATTACATTCTGTTTCTTTAATATCTACCAATAGATCAACATCTTTTTCCATTAATCTATAATATGAGAGCAGATTATAGATATCTTGATTTAATTTTGTTAAATCAGAAAAATTAGGACATATTAATCGTAAACATACACCACTTTTTGCCTCCTTTGCTGCTAAGTAAGCAGCATCCTTAATTTTTTGATCATCATCAAGATAGATAACTGGAATAAAAATACCTCCAAGTTTATTACCTCCCAATGAAATATTTATAATACTTTTAGCTTTAAGAGAAGGTGTATACAACAAACTAACATCAATAAAAACCGGATTTATGCCCCATGCTCCTATAATTTTTTTTGGTAATTGTGGTAACTGTTCCTCAAATTTTGTAACAACATTTTCATCTGTTTCACCGGATTTATTTTTAGGCATTACAAATTGAATTAAGGGAGTGATATATTTTTTCTGATCCTCCCTTAATGCCTTTAACGCATCTTGTTCGGCACGCTTCCATTTTAAAATTGGTATGTAATGTCTCGAATCAAACATATTATTTTTTCCACTTTTCATTAGAAAAATATTTTCTGACCTTTGCTGCATTTACGATTTTATTTAAATAAATATATTTATTACCTTTATGTCTCATTTGACCAGCGATAAGGGCTGGATGAACCCCAAGTTCATTAGCTAAGCTGTTCGCGGCCATAGAAGAAGGAATTAATCTAGCGGGACTGATTTCCCATTTAGCCTTTGGCAGAATAGATTCTTCTGCCAATTCGTCGGCTTCTTTTTCCTTCTCATCCAAATCAAGCATTCTTAATCCTTCAATTTCGTCGTAAAATAGGCTGACACCACTATTATAATGTTGGGCAATGTGCGCCAATTCGTGTAATAAGGTAAACCAGAAATTATCTAATCGATCATATCTAAGTGTTAGGCCAATAACAGGATTATCCTTGTTTATAAGAATGGTTGCACCATCCAGGCGGGTTTTTGGAAAATGTGGTTCAATTACTAATGTAATTCCGTATTTTATTAAGTATTCTTGAGCCAAAATAGGACTATTCTCTTTAACGCTTAATTTAACCAATTCTTGTAAAAATTTAAGATCCATAATGTTGTGTTTGTATTTTTTAGGTGCTTTTATTTTTTGAGATTTTTTTATTACACAAACAGCCCAAGCAGATAATGCACGTTTATCTGTGAGCGGAGAAGATCTATAGTTAGATTTGCGTAGCATTCCAAGAATTTGAGATGGAGAATTGATTGCTGAAAAAAAATTTTCAAGTAGTTGAATTTTGTTATGCTGTTTAAATGAATCATTACCAAAATACCCTCTTTTCCCCATCTCTACTACGAGACGATTATCCCAATTTTTATATTCCGTATCACTTGTATTAGGTTCTTTTATCAATACTTTAGTGGGAATTCCAAGACCTTCTGATAAAGCTCTAACCATACCAATGGTTAGTTGACGTTTACCAGAAAGAATTTCTGATACTCTACTTCTGCTGCCAATATAAGCGACAAGATCAGCCTGTTTAAGGTTTGATTGTTCCATTCTGAATTTAATCGCTTCAATAGGACTAGGAAGTGTTTTAGGAAAAATTCTTGCCTCATAATCTTCAATAAGAGTGCTAAGAAGGCTAAGTTGTTCGCCTTCTGTTGAATCAGGATTTGGATCAAGGCTCATTAATTCCTCAACTGATTTAAGAGCTTCTTGATAATCTTTTTCAGTTTTTATAACTTTAATTTTGATCATAGATTTAATTAAATTATTTTCCATTTATCGTATTCTTTATGTGTACCAATTTTTTGTACTAAAACAATTCTATTTTTATAATTAACCTGTGTCAGTAATCTATATTTATCTCTACAAACGTTAAAAATCACTTGCTGGTTTTTTACTAAACTTGCCTTCGGATACCTCCTTTTAATATCTTGAGGGGTACTCCATTCAGCTTCTTCAATTTCCATTTCCCACGACTCAATTTGTGATCGAGCGTCAGCATGTTTCTTTTTAAAGTTAAACAGTAGTTCTTTGCCTATTAATCTCATAACAAACCGTAGAATAATAACATAGATTTATATTTGTTCCCATATTGGTAATATTATATCAAACAATTGCATAATGTCAAGTAAAAGTTATCCACACCTTCTAGCATAATAAAAAAGCCCTTTAGTGGTAAGTAGTGGGAATCAGGTCTCAACATTTGACATATCTAATCTCAGAGATCAAACCATTATATTTCTATGCTTTTCTAAAATGTTTTGTAAAATCAAAAAGAACAGAGTAAAAATATAATCACATTATTCTCTTGCTCTGTCTTTTTACCTGAAAGATTCTTCCTAAGAAATTAGGAAATAATTCTTTTAGTAAACTCTGTATGGGATTTCCTAAAAATTAGGAATTGCCCCGTCGGTGCTTTTTAGCATAAAGCTCTCCAGAGTTCTGTCCGGTAACGGTCCATTTGCCTGAAAGTTTAAATACTTTTAGTATCTTACCTCTTCGGCTCTTTTTCTTTTATGATGGAAAGAAAAAGTCTTTTCCATTACCTTCATACAGGTTATGATATTTATTTATATAAAACATTCTAATATAATTAATACGACATAATTCTTAAAAATCCTTCTTTTTGGGAAAAATTTTCAGTTATTAGTTTACAGTTTTTTGCTTTTAGTTAAGGGAATGGAGATTGCCGCACTTTCTTCGAAAGTTCGCAATGACAGGGGGATAGATTCCCGCTTTTGTGGGAATGACATAAAATATATAGGAATGGCTTAAAAGAGGTGGGAATGACATATAAGGTGTACAGATACAAAGGCTGCCCTTATTAATAAATTTAATCAAGCTAAATTAATTAGTTAAAATTCAAATATATTGATTAATCAATTTACCGATTAAAAACAATCTACCAATCTTCCATCAAAGAAAAATGAGTGCCTGATACCATTTTATTGCTCAGCTAAAAAATCAACTATCATTTTTAGGACATGCTGGTATTTTTCAGAAGATAGCATACACATATGCCCACTCCCTTTCATTAAATATGTTTTTAAATTTGGTATGATTTTTTTTGCCCTTGATATAACCTTTTCTCCCGGGAACATCACATCCTTTTCTCCGGTAATGAGCAAGGTGGGAGCAGTATAATTCTGCATATCTGCCTTTTTAGCATTACTGGGCATACCTGCTTTTACGCGCACATGATTGAAAGAGCATCTTACCATTTCTAAAGTACTTTCATCAATTTCCTTTTCAGTGATTGCCATGGGTAAAATAGCCCTTTTCAGCCATTTTTCTTTTTGTGTCAGGATGTATAAAATCATTGGAATTCCCATAGTAAATATGATGCTTGCGGTTGAAACATTGCATATCCCTGAGGGGACCAACAAAATAGCTTTTAATATTTTTTGGGGAGCAAAGCACATAAGTTTTACTAAAACTCCACCCCCATAAGAACCGCCCATACAAATCATTTGCTCAAAACCCAATCCATCAATGACATCAGATGCCCATTCACCATATTCCAAATTCTTAGCAGATAAAACAGTTTGAGCACTTTTACCGGGATGTCCCATGGTATCAGGTGCATATAGCAAATATTCATTTCGGAGATAAAGAAAATCTCTTAAATAGTATGGGGTAGTACTGTTTCCTCCATGAAATAGTAAAATTGGTTTTCCTTTTGGATGACCCGTCTTCAGTAAATGAGTTTTCCCAAATCTGGTATCGACATAAATATCTTCAAATTCTATATCTAACGCTAAAACTTGCCTATCATATAAGTCGTGCATCACTTTCTCGCTTACTGCACTTTTATAAACGGCTTTATTCATATAAGTTCTCCAATTTTTCGATGATTTGAACAAGATACAAAACAGTTTTCCGGTTGACTGATCAGAAAAATAGGTTGCAAATTACAGGCTACAAATTACGAGCTGTAAGCTGCAAGCATTTCACTCCTCACCTCATCCCCTTAGATCTTTCTTGCTAACACAATCTTTTCTCAGGTAAAAAGAAAATCCGACAAATTTTTCTTTGAGTTCATCTTCCGGTTAATTATTTTGATTGATTAAATTTACAATGACTTTAACGATAATATCTTTTTCTTCTGCTCTGCTTTCAGCAATCAACAAGGTTAATGCCACCAGGGCATTATCCGCAAGACGCTTACTGCCATCCTCATTATATAGAATATCATTTTCATTTAAGAACCAGAGGAAGAGAAGGATGGTATAGCCTTTGATAAGATTTTCTTTTAAGACATGGGTAGCCCAGATGCGGAATTGAGTGCCACGTTTGGAATTTACCCGGTAACCGACAGAGATAATTAGGTCAAGATTATAAAATATTATTTTACGTTTAACTTTCCTATTCCCTTCCATTTGAACTACCGAGTATTCCTCGGTAGTTGATTTCTTATCTAATTCTTTAGTAGAAAAAATATTCTTTACATGTAATCCAATAGTATCAGTGTTTTTTTCAAATAATTCTGCCATCTGCTTTTGAGAAAGCCAAACGGTGTCTTTTTTTAAATTGACTTCAAATGTTTCTTTTCCATCCGGAGTGGTGTAGATGACTATTTCATTATTTTCTGGCATTAATATTTTCCTTTTTTAATTATCGATACTATTCATAATTATTTTGCATTAGTAGGTTGGTATGTATTTACATACTGCACTACTTGTCAAAAGTCCTTCTTTTTTGGAAGAAAAGTTATAAGTTAAGGAAATGGAGATTGCCGCGCTTTTTTCGAAAATAATAACAGGAGGAGAATATAGAATTAGGGGGACACACTTTACTTTTCTCCATGTATAAATGCGGGAATACAAAAGAAGAATGCCCCCCCAATTCTAGAAAAATTAATGCTTAAAACATCTTGCACCGGTAAAGACCATGACCAGATTATGTTCATTAGCGGCATCAATTACTTCCCGGTCGCGCATCGAACCACCGGGTTGAATGATAGCGATTATCCCCGCTTTGGCTGCCTCATCTATCCCGTCTCTAAAAGGGAAGAAGGCATCGGAAGCCAGATAGGAATCAACTGAACGGTCTTTTGACTTCATAACAGCTATTTTCACGGAATCTACCCGGCTCATCTGCCCTGCTCCGACTCCGACTATCTGTTTATCTTTGGTCAAGACAATGGCATTGGATTTGATATGTTTTACGGCTTTCCAGGCAAAAAGTAATTCTTCCAATTCCTGCTGATTTGGTTTTTTTTCACTGACCACTCTTAAATCCTCAATTTTAAGTTTCTGCAGATTTCTGTCCTGCACAATAAAACCACCGGATATCTTTTTTATATCTTTAACTTGCGTATCCTGTTTTGATAAATCACCGACTTTCAGTATCCGGCGATTTTTCTTTTTTATTAAGATTTCCAGGGCATCCTCTTTGAAATCAGGGGCCAAAATTGCTTCAACAAATGTTGTATTATCGATTAGATAAGCAAGTTCAGCGTCCACCACCCTATTTATTCCGATAATACTTCCGTAGGCAGATAATGGATCACCGGCATAAGCTTTTTTATAGGCGTCCTGAATGGAATCGGCTGATGCTAATCCGCAGGGATTGGTATGTTTTACAAAGACAACCGTTGGTTCGCTGAAATCTTTTATAATTTCCAATACTGCATTTAAATCAACCAGATTATTGAAAGACAGCTCCTTGCCCCCCAACTGTACGGCATCCCCCAGATTGGCTTCATTTACAAAAGCCTCCCGGTAAAAAGAAGCACTTTGATGCGGATTTTCTCCGTATCGCAAATCCATTTTCTTTTTGGCAGGCAAATTTAAATTTGAAGGAAATGATATTTCTTCTTCAACCATATTTTTTCTTAAATATTTACTGATCATTGTATCGTAAAAAGCAGTGTGTTCAAAAACTTCCACCGCCAATTTCTTTTTAGTTTTTAAGGAAATTTCCCCATTGTTTTCTTTTAATTCATTGATGATCTCCGGGTAACTGCCGGGGTTGATAACCACGGTTACATCCTGGTAATTCTTGGCTGCCGCCCGTAAAAGGGAAGGTCCGCCAATATCTATATTTTCAATCGCTTCATCCAGGGTCACTTCTTTTTTTGAAATGGTTTTTTCAAACGGATATAGATTGACGACCACCAAATCTATCCGGTCCACCTTTTGTTCCGCTATTTGTTTTTGGTGAAGGGCACTTTCTCTTTTGGCCAATATCCCTGCGAAAATAAAGGGATGCAAGGTTTTTACCCTTCCTTCCAGTATTTCGGGAAAACCGGTTACTTCGGAAATTGAAGTCACTTTGATTTTCTCTTTTTGAAGAAGCTGTGCAGTCCCTCCGGTAGATATGATTTCAATGCCCAGTTCTTCCAATCCTCTGGCAAAATCAATAATTCCTTCTTTATCGGAAACGCTGATTATAGCCCGTGTTATTTTATTCATTTCATTTTTCCTTTCCTTATTGCTTTCATCATGAAATTAGATTATATGTTGACCATTGTCTATTTAGAGTTTATCCTGGATTCCCGCTTTCGCGGGAATGACATAAGGGGAGGCTGGAATGACATCCGGATGCGGGTTCACTCTGGAATGGCTTTTGCGGCAATATCTTTCCGATAGCACATATCTTCGAAATAAATTTTTTCCATTCCCTCGTAAGCCTTTTTTTTGGCTTCATTTATGTTTTCCGCCCAGGCGGTAATTCCCAACACTCTTCCCCCGGAGGTCACTATTTTTTCTTCCAGGTATTTTGTACCTGCATGAAAAGCAAATAAATCATCTTTGTTTTCCAGTTTTTCTAATCCGGAAATTATTTTCCCTTTTTGATATTTTTCGGGATAACCGCCTGAAGCCGCTATAACGCAAACCGTGGATTTATTTTTCCATTTTATCTCTATTTTTGATAATTGACCCTCAAGAACAGCCATAAATATATCAATTATATCGGTTTCCAGCCTAGGTAAAAGAACCTGTGTTTCAGGATCACCAAATCGGGCATTAAATTCCAATACCTTTATTCCGTTTTTGGTAAAAACCAATCCGGCATAAATGACCCCTTTGTATTCCCGGCCTTCTTTCTTTAAGCCTTCGATTATTGGTTTGAGAATGTCCTCTAAAACTTTATTTTTAGAATTTTCATCATAAAACGGAACCGGAGAGTACGCACCCATCCCTCCGGTATTCGGTCCCAGGTCATTATCATAAATCCTTTTATGATCCTGAGATGAAACCATGGGGATAACATTTTCACCATCGCTAAAAGCTAATACCGACACTTCTTCTCCCTCCAAGTAATCCTCCACAATCACCTGTCGTCCGGCATCTCCGAATATTTTTTCATTCATCAGGGAATCAAGCGATGATCGGGCTTCTTCAATATCATGCACGATGAATACGCCTTTACCTGCCGCCAGACCGTCCGCCTTTAATACCAGGGGAAATTGCCTTTTTTTGATATAGGTAAGTGCTTCTTTATTATCGGTAAAGGTGCAGTAATCGGCAGTAGGAATATTATATTTTTTCATCATATATTTAGAAAATACTTTACTTGATTCTATCTCTGCTGCTGCTTTGGTGGGACCGAATATTTTTAATCCTCTCTCGGTAAATTCATCTACTATCCCCTTTGATAAAGATTGTTCAGGCCCAACTACGGTTAAATCAATTTTTATTTTCTGTGCAAAATCAGCTAATTCCCTTATCCTGTCAGCAGCTATATCAATACATTGTGCTAATTGAGAAATTCCTGCATTGCCCGGTGCGCAATATACTTTAGATACTTTCGGACTTTGAGTAATTTTCCACACCAAAGCATGCTCTCTTCCTCCACTGCCAATGACCAATACTTTCATTTTAATTTTGCCCTTCTTTAATGAAAACTTTTCTTCCTTTTATGGTTAATCTTCCCTGTGCAAATAACTGAATGGCACGGGGATAAATCTTGTGTTCTTCTTTTAAAATTCTTTTTGCTAAAGTCTCTTCAGTGTCATCACCTATTACTTCTACCGCTCTTTGTATAATAATTGGACCGGAGTCTAATCCTTCATCAACGAAATGAACCGTGCAGCCGGAAATTTTTACACCATAATCAACAGCTTTTTTTTGAACATGCAGGCCGGGGAAAGAAGGAAGTAATGCAGGATGAATATTCATGATTTTGTTTTTGTAAATATTTATAAAATAGGGAGTCAGTATTTTCATATAGCCGGCCAATACTACCAAATCACAATTTTTTTCTTTTAAAAGGGAGACAATTTTTTTATCGTACTCTTCTCTATTGCTAAATTCTTTATAATTAATATACCGGGTTTCGATATTATATTTCTTTGCTCTTTTGAGGGCATACGCATTAGGATTATCACTAATTACGATACAAATCTTTCCGTCAATTTTCCCTGCTTCAATTGCTTCGATAATTGACTGCATATTGGTCCCGTTTCCCGAAACCAATATTCCTATATTTACCATAATTTTCTCCTTAATGTAAAGTTTTGGGAGTGGTACTACGCTTTACATTTATGACAAATCTGGTACCAGGCACCAAAGTTGTTATTATCGAATAACTATATGCTTATTCCCTTTTATCACTTGACCGATGATATAAGATTCACAATTCATGGCTTTAAGTTCTTCCAATATTTTTCCGGATCCGCTTTCAGACACAATTAGCACCATTCCTATACCCATATTGAAAGTACGATACATTTCCTGTTCTGTTATGTTTCCTTCTTTTTGAATTAAAGAGAAAATGGGAGGTTTTGGCCAACTTTTTTGGTCTATTTGAATTGAAAATCCTTCAGGTAAAATACGGGGAATATTTTCGATGAGTCCTCCTCCGGTAATATGGGCGATTCCCAAAATTTTGTACTTCCCGAGTAGATGCAAGATGGGCTTTACATAAATCCTGGTAGGCCGAAGCAATTCTTTTCCCAGAGTACTTTTCAAGACAGTTAATTTCTCTTCAAGTTTATATTTTTTTTCTTCCAGTAATACTTTTCTGACAAGAGAAAAACCGTTGCTATGTAATCCATTGGATGCTAAACCTATAACAATATCTCCTTCTTTAATATTTTTACTTTCTATTATTTTTTTTCTATCTACTATTCCCACCGCAAAACCGGCTAAATCATATTCACCCTCCGGGTAAAATCCGGGCATCTCGGCAGTCTCTCCGCCCAGCAAAGCACAATCGGCCATTTTACATCCTTCGGATATTCCTTTTATAAGATTAATGGCTATCCCCTCTGACAGTTTACCGATAGAAATGTAATCTAAAAAAAATAAAGGTTTTGCCCCACAGGTAATAATATCATTTACGCACATTGCCACCAGGTCTATCCCTACACTATCATGTTTTTTTAGGTCAAAAGCGATTTTTAATTTAGTCCCCACTCCGTCAGTTCCGGAAACCAAGACCGGTTCTTTATATTTATACTCGGCTAAAGAAAACAATCCTCCGAATCCTCCTATTTCGCCCAACACTCCGGGGATAGAAGTTTTGCTGATTAAGGGTTTCATCCTCTTAACTACCTGATTGGCCAAAGTAATATTTACCCCAGCTTCTTTATATGATTTTGCCATTAGCTCAAGTTTCCTTTCTTTTTTTTCAGTCTACCGCTCAATATAGACGATAGTGAATAGTTGTTAGTTGTTAGCCTAACACCCCCACCTTAATCCTCCCCCCTCAAGGGGGAGGAGATTAGAATGCAAAGACGAGATACGGTTCACGAGATTTGAATTGATTCTGACTTCTGGTTCCTTCACTATATACTATATACTAAATACTATATACTGATTTTCTATATTGGATATTTCCCATCAAAACAAGCTAAACAAAAATCACCGGCAGGGATTTTATTAAAGACACTGCACAACCCTTCTATGTTTATATGGCCTAAACTATCCGCTCCCAACCATTCTCTGGTTTCCTCTAAATTATGGTTAGCTGCCCATAAATCTGTTTTACTGGGAGTATCGATTCCATAAAAACAGGGCCACATAACCGGTGGCGAGCTTATTCGTAAATGAACTTCCCGGGCTCCCGCTTCTTTTATAAGTTTAATAAGTTTTTTACTGGTAGTTCCGCGAACTATCGAATCATCAACTAATATTACTCTTTTCCCCTCTAAAACCTTCTTGATCGGGGAAAGTTTTATTTTTACTGAATCTTCTCTTATTGATTGTATTGGTTGAATGAAAGTTCTCCCGATATAATGATTCCTTAATAATCCTTCTCCGTAAGGAATCCCGGATTGATAAGAATAACCTATGGCCGCATATCTTCCCGAATCGGGAACCGGAATTACCAAATCTGCTTCAACGGGGTGTTCTTGAGCTAACTTTCCTCCCATTTTTTGCCTGCTTAATGCAACATTTTCATCATAAATGTCACTATCCGGGCGAGCAAGATACACAAATTCAAAAACACAAAATGCTGCCTTTCCGGCAGGCAATATTCGAGAATATTTTAAGCCATCTTTATCAATGACAACCATTTCGCCAGGTTCTACTTCTCTGATAAATTCTGCACCAACAAGGTTGAAGGCGGTGGTTTCAGAGGCAAAAAGATAAGAATCTTTCAATTTTCCTAAGGAAAGAGGGCGAAATCCGCAACAATCACGAAGACCAATCAATTTTTCATTGGTCATGATAATTAAGGAAAAAGCACCTTTTAATTGCTTTGCAGCTGATTTAATTGCCTCTTCAATATCCTCTTCATTTCTTTCAGCAATCAAGCTGCCCATTATCTCGGTATTGGTAGTAGAGCGAGACAAATTTGTTTCTTGAGTTAATTTTGCTCTCAGTTCAGCAGAATTCATTAAACTACCGTTATGAGCTAAAACAAAAGTCTTTCCCCTATGTTCATTTATTAAAGGTTGGCTGCTTTTCCAGAGATCTTTACCTTTTGCTGAATAACGAACATGCCCCACAGCACAATTACCTTGCAGGATACTCAATTTTTCTTCATCAAATACCTCAGAAACCAGACCTAAATCTTTATAGACTAAAATTTTCTCTCCGTCAGATGCAGCAATACCTGCGCTCTCCTGTCCCCGATGCTGAAGGGCATAAAGGCCAAAATAAGTTAATTTAGCCACGTCTATAGAACTATTTTTTTTAGTAAAGATTCCAAAAATACCACACTCTTCATGCATTAATTTATATCCCTCTCCCAAGCTTTTTTAAGTTGCTTCACTTCTATATCAATCAGATTACCAATTCCCAAGTTATTTCCTTTGATTTTTCCCAATATCTGAATAGGAGCTTCATATTTATTGCAAATCTCTTTTAAGGAATCCAAATTCTTTTCAGGAAAGGAAATTACAATTCGGGATTGCGTCTCACCAAAAAGTAGAGCATCGTTTCTAATATTGGTATTATTTATTTTTACTTTTGCTCCCTTCTTTCCGGTTATACAACATTCAGCTAAGGTTACAGCTAATCCTCCATCAGCACAATCATGAGCAGAAGATATAATTCCGGCTTGAATACTTTCCCTGCAGGCATCCTGTACTGATTTTTCTAAGCTCAAATCAATTTGAGGAGGCAAGCCTTTCTCCAAATCATGGAAAACCTTTAAATACTCACTGCCACCTATTTCTTCTTTGTTCTCTCCTATTAGAGCAATTAAGTCACCGTCATTCTTAAATGATATGGTGCAAAGCTGATCGCAATCTTCAATAATTCCAGCCATACCAATGATTGGCGTGGGATAAATGGCTTCTCCATTGCTTTCATTATTTAAACTAACATTACCGCTGATAACCGGAACTTCTAATGCCTCACAAGCTTCGCTAATCCCTTTGACCGATTCTTCCAGCTGCCAGAATATCTCTTCTTTTTCCGGATTTCCAAAATTAAGATTATCGGTTACCGCCATTGGCAGAGCTCCCTTGCAAGAAAGGTTACGCGCTGCTTCAGCAACCGCAATTTGACCTCCTGTGAAAGGATCAAGATAACAGTATCTTCCGTTGCCGTCTGTAGTAAAAGCAATTCCTCTTTTGCTCCCTTTTATCTTTAATACACCCGCATCGTCTCCCGGAAATAATAAAACCTCAGTATCTTCAGCACTAATTTTTTTATTGTCTTTATAAATCCATTCTTTACTGCAAATATTGGGAGAAGCTAATATTTTTAGTAATGTATAATTAAAATCTTCCGGTTGGGGAATATCTTCTAAGTTTAATTTTTGCATCTCTTTGAGTTTAGCAGGAATTTTACCCTGATAATAACGAATAGGAACATCTTCAGCCAAGGATTTTGCTGGTACTTCCCCGACTATTTTTTCTCCCTCTTTTAGGCGTAAAATACCATCAAAAGTTACTTTTCCTATTACTGTATATTCTATGCCCCACTTATTAAATATCTTTCCTATTTCATCCTCTTTATCTTTTTTAGCAATTAATAGCATTCTTTCCTGCGTTTCAGAGAGCATAATCTCCCTTGGAGTAATGTCTTCTTCTTTTCTGGGAACCAGGGAAAGATCTAATTCTATTCCACGATTTCCCTTGCTGGCCATTTCACAGGTAGAACTTACTAATCCAGCTGCTCCTAAATCCTGCATTCCTAAAACAAGTCTCTTTTTTGCTATCTCCAAACATGCTTCTATTAATTTTTTTTCTAAAAAGGGATTACCCTGAGGAATAGGAGGATGCTCAATCTCTTTTTCTTCCCCTTCTAATTCCCGCGAGGCAAAACTTGCACTGCCCACTCCATCTTTGCCGGTTTTCTCTCCTGCCAAAATTGCTATACTGTTTGTTTCTTCGGCAACAGCAACTACAATATCTTCTTTTTTTACCAAACCAACACACATAGCGTTTACCAAAGGATTACCCTGATAACTATCCAAAAAGTATGTTTCTCCTCCAATGGTAGGAACTTCAATGTTATTTCCGTAAAAGGCTAAACCCTTTGCTGCTTCTTCAACTAAATATTTTACGTGAGAATCCTCTAAACTTCCGAAACGCAGAGAAGCTAATAAGGCAACGGGGCGAGCCCCCATTGCCAGGATGTCTCTTACCACTCCCCCTGAACCAGTAGCAGCTCCGTGAAAAGGTTCAACTGCCGAAGGATGATTATGACTTTCTATCTTCATCGCCATAGCCAGACCTTCTCCAATATCGATAGCTCCGGCATTCTCGCCCGGACCGAAAAGAACCCATTCTGCTTGAGTAGGAAAAATACTCAAAACAGGTTTTGAGCTTTTATAACTACAGTGTTCTGACCACATTGCCGAATAAAGCCCTAACTCAACATCATTCGGTTCTCTTTTTAGGGTTTTTACAATTTTTTCATATTCATTTTCGGTGAGATCATTTTCCTCTAATACTTTTTTTAAATTTTTCTCTTCTTGATTACTCATCACCAACTCCTTTTAAAATTAAAATCAAATTAATTTTTGTTTTATATAAATGAAATAATTTCTTCTAATATCTTTTTCATTGCCGGAATCTTGCGGAACCAAACTCTCCCGGTAATTTCATTGGCAAAGGCGCAATAAGCCATGGAAATAAGCTCTTTTAATCTTGCCGGTAAAGGCGGTGGAAACAGGTTCACTTTTTCTTTCCAGTTTAATTCATCTTTCTTTTTGGCATCTATCAATTCTTTATACCAAAGAGTTTTCCGATAATATAATCGGGCAATTTCTTTGCTGATGGGCATCTCTTTAAAAGTAAAGCGGCATTCATCTAAAGTACCCAAGACATCCACCACCACCAGCTTTCTGTCTTCATCAAAAGCAAATTCTATTTTGCCATCTTCATATTTCAAACCAATTTTATTTGCCTCTTGTCCGATGAGTTGGTTAATGGATAAGGTCACCCTTCTGATCTCTTCTAATTCATTATCGCTAAGATTAGCAATTTTTTGGGCTTCTTCCCAACCTAAATAGCGATCACTTTCCTCAAGCTTGGTAGAAACATCTAAAAAGGGTTTTTCTAAGATTTGGCCAGCCAAAGGTGCCTCTTGAAGATCAAAGTCTTTTAATTTTAAATTCCCTTCTTTTAATCTTTTAAACACACTAGAACCTTCGGGAAGAGATTTACGGTAAATAATCTCCAGGGGAATCAAAAAATTATTTTCTTCAGGCTTATAAGAGGAATAATTATAAAAATTACCTTCTTGCTGAGGTTTTAAAACTCTAAATAATTTTACTTTCATAGTATCAGCCGGTTTTTTAACATTGGATAACTTTTTCGTTTTATTATCTTCAATCAAACCAAAATAATGTGTCTTTATTCCCCTACTCTCTAATTTTTCAAAAAAATAAGCAGCCGAGATGCACAAAGATTTGCCCTTATTAGAAATGTGGTCCGGCATCTCCCCCCAATCAAACACTGAATAACGGTCTGAAAAAATAAATTTTCCTCTGCCAGTTTTACCTTTTAGAGGTTTCTCCATAACAATTAAATCTTTTACGCTGCCCATTATAAACACTCCCTTCTGTAAATTTACCAATTCTCCAATTGACCAATAACAGTCTATTGTGTTTTATATTATTGCTCTGATTTTGGTGTAGGGGTCGGATTTATCCGACCCGAATATTTTAGTAATTTTTTTCGGCGGGCTCGATAAATCGAGCCCCTACGAACACATTATGCATTGATTACTAGGTTATATTTTTATACTTTTTATCTCCTGAACCATAGCTTCTCTATAATCTTTAAGTCTTTCCCTAATTTTAGAATTTCCAATAGCTAATATATGTGCGGCCATTAACCCGGCATTTTTGGCATTCCCTATTCCCATGGTAGCAACCGGAATACCGCCCGGCATCTGAACAATAGAAAGCAAAGAATCAAGACCTCCCAATGCTTTTGTCTCTATGGGTACACCAATGACCGGCAACAATGTCCTGGAAGCTATCACTCCCGGTAAATGAGCCGCCCCTCCTGCACCGGCAATGATTACCTTAAATCCTTTTTCTTCAACTTGTGCAATATATTCCAATAGTAAATCGGGAGTACGATGAGCAGAAAGCACTTTCATTTCATAAGAAATGCCTAATTCGTTTAATACCTCTGATGCTTTTTCCATAGTGTTTATGTCTGATATACTTCCCATTATTATCGCTACTTTATCATCCATATCTTTTCTCCTTAATTCCCCTAAATTTTTATTTATTCAATTAATAATAACTTTATAACAAATAAAAAAGCCCAGACAATAGAAATTCCATCAATCAGAGTGGAACCTCTCCGCCTGGGCTTTTAACCCTCCGGTGTAGCATAAACAAATATACTTTGCACCACTTGGTTCTAATCTTATCTAAGCGTAACCTAATATTTACAACTATAAATCGGCCTAAATAAGCGATTCCCTAAGGTGCACTTCCACTCGTAGCCTGTCGTGATTTACGGTCACCTGGTAGAAACACCCTTGCCATATTCAAGAGTTTATACGAGTATCCATTATTTAATTTTAAATATTTA
>Ga0307379_10005194_pt1 | contig 18266 bp, 20 predicted proteins | sample UN2MG_FD_202237 | JGI IMG/M metagenome (GOLD analysis project Ga0307379, IMG submission 202237) | Soil microbial communities from Risofladan, Vaasa, Finland - UN-2 | ecosystem: Environmental > Terrestrial > Soil > Coastal area > Acid sulfate soil | place: Finland: Risofladan, Vaasa | collected... | reverse complement strand
CCAGTCTACCCAACTCGTCCCCATTTTCGTGCATCCAGGGTGAGCCAAAGGCTCATGAACGACTGTGGTGAGCGGTTTTCGTCTCAATTCCCACTTCAAATCGCCCCTGGCGCTATCAAAAACCCAGTTTTCCGCAATCCGCACCCCCTGAAGGTGATCGGGCGCCAAGTTATAGGGGTAGAGGAACGCACCCCTCAGGCGCGGATGCGCGTAGCCGACGCCACCGGAGGCCGCGACGCCGACAAGAAAAAGGCCACGGGCACGAGACGCGCACGGCAGGCACCCAACCCACGGGTGCGCCCGACCGAAACGAGGTGACACGGACGAATCCGTCCCATGACACAATTGAACATAGGGCACGGGTGAATAAAGGGCACTGGTGCCTACCGGGCACCGGTCAAACGCCGGCACGGGTGAATAGAAGCCACTGGTGCTCAAAGACCGCGGGCGGTCGGCCGCCGCGTCGCGGACCGACTCGAAGATGATTCCGTTGATCGTCGTGCCCGGTATCTTCGGCGACTACGACTACGACACCGACGTGCACCTCGACGACTTCACCTGGTTCGCGGATTGCATGCTGCAGCTTGAGCCGTCGGAACAATGCCTCACCGCCTTCAACGACGATGGCGACCAGCAGGTGACCCTGGCGGACTTCTCCGCTTTCCAGATCGTCTTCACTGGACCTTAGTCGTTCCGGATGGCCGTCAGAGCGGAGTTCTTCTCAACGATCGGTGTGCCACGAGAGGGCGGCAGCGCAGAACCCGCTGCGTCAGCGGTACGCGTCGAGGTGCACGGACGCGCGCGGGGCCAGGCTCGTCAGGGTGCCCGGTGGCGGCTTCCGGAGTTCGCATGCTCTCGCCATCTTCTGCACATCGCGGGCGGCGCCTGGCCCGGTGGCGTCGCAGTTCTTCTGATCGCGGCCCTCGTCGATGTCCGATTGCTTGCGTTGGCTTGTCTGGTCGGCGAGGATAGCGGTGCTTCGGCCGCGGGGGCGGCCGGCCCGCTGTGTCGTGCAGGAGGTGTTTGTGGTGCAGGTTGACGGGAAGAGCATCGAGTTCGACAAGGACGGGTTCATGACCGATCCCGGCCTTTGGGACGAGGGGGTGGCGGCGGCGATCGCCCGGGAAGAGGGGATCGAGGAGGTCTCGGACAAGCACTGGGCCGTGGTGAAGTTCATCCGGGGGTATTGGACGGAGCACGACCTGGCCCCGCCGGTGCGTCTGCTGTGCAAGGAGTCGGGCGTGGGGGTCCGCGAGGTGTACAAGCTGTTTACGTCGGGGCCGGCGCGGGGGGCGTGCCGTGTCGCGGGGCTGCCCAAGCCCGACGGCTGCGTATAAGGCACCCGGACGACGGGGGTGCAGGGGTTTCCGTTGACGGATTGCAAATGGCTTTGCTGATCGCGGTCAAAGTGTTCGCGGCGTCGGCCATCCTCTGGTCGGTGATTGCGCTGGCCGTCCAGGTGTGGCAAGCCTGGGGCGGCGGGCGCCGGGACTACAGCGAGCGGGCGGGCAGTCCGGCTCGCGGCGTGGTCTACAACTTCACGGTGGCGATGACGCCGGCGCACAAGGAGACCATCAGACGCCATCCGTTCGCGTTTGCGATTGGGCTGGTGATGCACGTCGGCGTGGTGCTGGTGCTGGTGAGTGTGGTGCTGTTGCTGGCGTGGCCCGCGGCTGGCGGCGTGGTGCTGCGCGTCGGGCGCCCGGTGGTGGTGCTTTCGCTGCTGGCCGGGGCCTTCCTGCTGGTCAGGCGTGCGGTCGCCGGGGACCTGCGGGCGATGAACGCGCCGGACGACTACCTGGCTGTCGCGGTGACGTGCGTGCTGCTGCTGCTGGCGTCGATTCCCGCGATGAGCTCCGAGAACCCCGTGGTGCTGCTGATCTACAGCGGGCTGCTGGCGCTGTACCTGCCGTTGGGCAAGCTGAGACACGTGGTGTTCTTCTTCGTGGCCCGGGCGGACTACGGCCGCCGCCTGGGCTACCGTGGCGTTTACCCGCCGGCCGACACCGGCCGGGGATAGCGGCATGGCGGACGACCCCAAGGACCCGGCGCGGATGATTGAACAGGCCCGCGCGGCCCTGCGGCGCTCGATCCGCGGGCTGGGCGCGTACCACATGAATGCGTGCGTTGCGGGCTGTGTGGGGAGACGTGCCACATCTACCAGGCGGAGCCGGAGCCGCAGAACCAGCCGGGCGTCAAGGCCGCGAAGATCATCAGTCACTACCGCCGCTACCACACTTTTCTGGGGAAGGTGGTGCCGGGGCTGGTGGGGGCGAAGGAGCTGACGCCCGAGGCGCTGGAAGAGCTGGTCGAGACGGTCTATGGCAGGTGCACGGGCTGCGGTCGGTGCGGCATCCACTGCTCGGTCGGCCTGGATGTGGCGGCGGTCATGCGAGCGGGACGGCAGGTGGTGGCCGCGGCGGGACTGGTGCCCGACGGGTTGCGGCGCACGGTGGAGAACCAGCTCGAGACCGGGAACCAGATGGCCATTTCGGCCGAGGAACTGGTATCGACGACCGAGTGGCTGACCGAAGACCTGCGGTTGGAGATGGACGATCCGTCCGTGCGCATCCCGGTGGGCGAGAAGGGCAAACGCGTTCTGTACCTGATCAACCCGCGCGAGGTGAAGTTCTTTCCGCTGTCGTTGATGGCGGCGGCCGGGGTCTTTCACAAGGCAGGCGAGAGCTGGACGATTCCGCGCAGGTTCTACGACGTGACCAACTACGGCTTTTACTCGGGGGACGATGGGTCGGCGGCGGAACTCACGCGTCGGGTGATGGAAGAAGCCCGGGAGCTGGGCGTGGAGGAGATCGTGCTGTCGGAATGCGGTCACGGCTTCCGCTCGTTCCGCTGGGAAGGTCCGAACTGGCTGGGACGGTCGTACCCCCTCCGGGTGCGGAGCGTCCTGGAGGTGCTGGAGGAGTACCTGGATACGGGGCGGATCGAGGTCGATCCCGAGAAGAACCCCGAGCGGGTGACACTGCACGACCCCTGCAATCTGGTGCGTTGGGGCGGGGTGAGCGAGCCGCAGCGGCGCGTGCTGCGGAGAGCGGTCAAGGACTTCGTGGAGATGACGCCGAACCGGCAGGACAACTTCTGCTGTGGCGGCGGGGGCGGGATGCTGTCCATGAGCGAGTACGGGGATCGGCGGGTGGCCTCCGGGCGGGTCAAGGCCGACCAGATCCGGGCCACCGGGGCGAAGATCGTGGCCACGCCGTGCCACAACTGCGCCGATCAACTCATCGAGATATCCAAGAAGTACCAGCTCGGTACGGACGTGCAGGCGGTCGTGGAACTGGTCTACTCGGCGCTGGTCTGACCGGCAGGTGCGGCAGCATTGCTACCGACGGCGCGGTCACCGTTCGGCTGATGTGGACGGGCACATCATCAACTGCAACTTCGAGGCGATGTTTCCGAGAAGGACGTTCCCGAACGGAGTCAGTGTGTGCGGCGCCGTCGCAGACTGTGAAGCACACTGACGATGATGGCGTATGCGGTGAGCGGAAGGGCGAAGCCCAGGAGGCCCATCCGGTACCAGGCCAGTGCCCCGCTGCGAGTGGCGTCAAGCACAAGGTAGACGACGTAGGCCACGTAGCAGGCCAGGAAGAGGGCGCCCTCCCAGCGATCAATGCGGTAGTCGGTGAACAGGATCGGAAGGCAGGCGATGGCGACGACGACCATGACCGGAATGTCGAACACCAGGGCGGTGTGAGCGACCCGGACCCCGTCAGGGGAGATTGCGGCGGCCGATCCCAGCACGACAAGTATGTTGAAGATGTTGCTGCCGATCACGTTGCCCACGGCGATATCGCGTTCGCCGCGCAGGCTGGCAATCACAGAAGTCGCCAGTTCCGGCAGCGAGGTGCCCAAGGCCACGATGGTCAGACCGACGATGAGTTCGCTGACCCCCATCACGCGTGCGAAGGCCACGGCTCCGTTCACCAGCCACCTTGCGCCAAGTACGAGCAAGACCAGACCGACGATGACGAGACCGACGTCACGCGGCCAAGTGGCTTTGGGCGCCGACGGCGGCGCAGGAGCTTCCCGGTCGTGGTCAACGCCCTGGGCCGGCTTCTTCTTTCGGGCCTGGTGGATGAGCCAACCGGTGTAAACGACGCCTCCGGCGACGAACAGCAAACCGTCGAACCGGCCGATCCGCCCGTCCAGTGCCAGCAGGAGCAGGCCGACTGAGACGGTGATCACGACCCAGACGTCGAAACGGACGATCTGGGCGGCGATGGCGAGCGGGGCCACAAGCGCGGCGGCGCCGAGGATGAGCAGAACATTGCAGATGTTGCTGCCCACCACGTTGCCCAATGCCAGGTCGGCTTGTCCGACAATCGCGGCGTGCACGCTGACGGCCAGCTCCGGGGCGCTGGTGCCGAAGGCCACAACAGTCAGTCCGATGACCAGGGGAGACAGGCCGAAGGCGGCTGCCAGTTTAGAGGCCCCGCGCACCAGGGCCTCGGCCCCACCGACCAGGAAGCCAAAGCCGAGCACAAAGAGCAGGACGGTCATGGTGCTCACGCAGCGGCAATGCCGGTCTTGCGGGCGCGGCGCGACGGCGCCCGGCGGTGGCTACGCGTCCACCGCGGAGCAGCGGTCCGGCGTCGAACAGCGGTCGGCTGCGGTTGCGGCCACGGCCTTGATTGCGGCCTCGACGTCCGCCCGGGTGTTGAACGGGCCGACCGAGAAGCGCACCGTGCCGCGCGGGGTGGTGCCCATGAGCTCGTGGACCAGCGGGGCGCATTGCAGCCCGGTGCGGGTCTGAACGTTGTACTCGACGTCCAGAATGGTGCCCACGTCAGACGGATCGTAATGGCCGACCGTCATGGACAGGGTCGCCACGCGGTTCTGGAGCCTGGTGGTGCCGTGGATCTTCACGCCCTCGATCCGGCCGAGGCCCTCCTGCAACAGGGCGAGCAGTTCCATCTCGTGGTGGTAGATGTTGTCCAGGCCGCGCTGGTCGATCCAGTCGAGCCCGGCGGCCAGCCCGGCAATGCCGGCCAGGTTCTGCGTGCCGGCCTCGAGACGGTAGGGGTATTCCTGCAGGTGATAGGGATCGGCGCTGCGCACGCCGGTGCCGCCGTAGATGGTGCCTTCGATCTCGGCGTCGTCGGCCACGCAGATGCCGCCCGTTCCCGTAGGGGCCAGCAGGCCCTTGTGACCGGTGAAGGCGAGGAAGCTGATGTGGCACTCGGCCATGTCGATGGGCAAGACGCCCGCCGTCTGAGCGGTGTCGACGGCCAGGGGCACGCCGGCCTCGCGGCAGACGGCGCCGATGGCCTCGAGGTCCTGCACGGCGCCGGTCACGTTCGAGCCGTGGTTGACGATGACCAGCTTGGTGTTCTTCCTGATGGCCCTGCGAATGTCCTGGGGATCGACGTAGCCGTCGGCGTCCGCGGTGACGTAGGTGGCCTCGGCGCCCTGCAGGACCTTGTGGTTCACCGGGCGGATGACGGAGTTGTGCTCCATCTTGGTGGTGACCACGTGGTCACCGGGCTTGACGGTGCCGTTGATGATGAGGTTGAGGCTCATGGTGGCGTTGAGCGTGAAGACGAGCCGGTTGGGGTCCTTGGGCTTGCCGGCGTCGACGAGGCTCCGGTTGAAGAAGGCCGAGAGGCGCTTGCGGGTGTCGTGGATCATCTGCTCGGCGGTGAGGCCGAGGTCGCAGCCCGAACGGCCGGGGTTGACGCCGTAGGTGCTGTAAAAGTCGCGGGCAGCGTCATGGACGCTGTCCGGCTTGGGAAAACTGGTTGCGGCGTTGTCCAGGTAGATGAGTTCTTGCACTGTCGGCTCCTCGCTCGGTCACAGAACGGCCGCTGCGCACCTGCAACGTGCCCCCGGCACCGGCTGCGCAGCAGCGACAATCAGTTTACCACGAGGTGGCACGCTTACGCCAGCAGGACGGCACCTGTGTGGCTGATGTGGACCTGGACATCATCAACTGCGACTTGGAGGCGATGTATCTGAGACGTGCATCTCGGTAGAATGGCAGGCAAAGGAGAGAGGAATGAGAGGAATGGAGGTCGGCATGTCTACGTATCGTAAAACCGTGCATGATCGCCAAGCTGCGTTCACATCGATGGAGCTGCTGGCGGTTGTGGGGGCTGTCGTGATTGCGGGCGCGGTTGCGTTGCCGCTGGCTGCGGCGTTGCGCGGGGCGGGCAACGATCAGGCGCGTTGCATGGCCAACCTGCGGACCATCGGTGCGGCGCTGTTTGCCTACGCCGAGGACAACAATCGGGAATTACCGAGCTACTCCACCATGGGCGGGCATCCGTTTCGGATCGCTCCGGGAGAAACGTTCGGTTCAAGCCCTCGAGAAGAAGCCTGGGGTGTGCAGGCGGTGCTGGAAGCGGGGCACGCTCCGGAGGTACTGCCCAATGGGCTGGCGCGATACGTCGAGACCGTGCCGCCGGCCTACCTTGATGGGAGCAGCGGCGTGTGGGTCTGCCCGGCAAACCCTGGCCCGTTGGACCCGGGTGGTACATGGCCCTATTGGCCGGACTACGGCAACACCTACGCGTACCGAAGCACCCCGACAGGGTCGTACAACCTGGATTGGCTGGCTCAGCCGGGGAACGAGCGGGCGACCCCTCTGGTCTGGGACAACTTCAGTTGGTGCTTCGGCTTCCCCGCCGTCCAGGGGCCGTTCAACACCCCGGACTTCCGGATTCCGGCGGACCTGCGGCAGGCGCCGCACCAAGTCGGCCATCGAGAGTTCTGGATCGCGTACACGGCGGGCGGGCACTGCGTGAAACACTCGTGGACGAATCCGCAGCCCCCCGAGTGACGTACGGGCACTGGCACACCACGCATTCCGCCAGGTAGGGCCGCCATGATGCCCGGAGCCGGGCGGGGCCCCCACTCATGCTCGGCGCTTGCCGCCAGCTCCGGTTTGTTGCGCGCAACTTGCCGGGCGGGGGCAGACTATAGCCACGGCTTTCACTGAGGGGCGGCCATCGTGTCCTAATCGAGGCCGAGCGGGTCATAGCCCGCGAGGTCGAAGGGGGACGAGCGCCAGACGTCACCGACACCGTCGTAGTAGGGCTCGGTGAGAGCCTCTTTGATTGCCTGTTCGTCGGTCTGCGAGGGGTCGTAGGTGATGCGTGTCCGGGCGGCGCCCGGACCGGGCCAGGCCTCGATCTTGAGGTACCCGGGGATTTCGAACTCGTCGTCGCGCTCGATGAAGTAGCTGAACAGGGTCGCCTTGCCGCGGCAGGACAGGCCGTAGACCTCCAACTCCGCGGCGGCCGTGATTGCGGGAGCCTCGCCCCGCCCCTCGGCCACACGGCTGAAGGCCGGCAGAGGCACGGCATAGACAGCGGCGACTGCCCCGGCCAGGCAGACCAGCAGCGTGCCGACCAGGACGCCCTGGGGCCAGCGCCGGCCCAGGGCAGGTGGCGGCCCCCAACTGATGGCTCCGTGCTCCTCCTTGGGGCAGACCTCGACACAACTGAAGCACGATAGACAGCGGGCGGCGGTCACGTTCTTCAGCTTCGCCACCGGGATGGCGGTCGGGCAGACCTTCGAGCACAGGCCGCAGTTCACGCAGACGTCCTCATCCCGCCGAACGCTGGTCAATGCGAAACGCGAGATCGGATGGAAGACCGCCGCCAGGGGACAGAGCCAGCGGCAAAAGGGAATCAGCATGAAGACGGCGCCGACGACGATGGCCGCGGCCACCACGTAGGCCCAGAAGGTGATGTCTTCGCCGTGCCGGCTGATGAGGGCGTAGCAGGGATCGGCCACACGGAACTCGAGTTCGCCAAAGGTCCAGGTGAAGTACAGGATGACGGCCAGGACGACGTACTTCAGCTTGGCGAGGACGCGATCCAACCGGTAAGGGACCTGGAGCGGTCTGATGCCGAGGCGTTTGGTGCCGGCGTGAATCCACTCGGAGAGAGCCCCGATGGGGCAGACGTAGCCGCAGAACGCCCGCCGCAACAGCAGGGTGATCAGCAGGACGGCGGCCAGGATGTAGAAGTTGGACACGCCCAGGGAGCAGAGCATGTTGCCCTCGGTGGCGTAGAGGTAGATCGCCTCGACGCCGCCGAACGGACACCACCGCTCGGCGTTGCCCCGAACGAGGAAGACGCCGATCAAGGTGAGGGCCAGGAAACCGATCTGCACCAAACGTCGGGTTCGGGTCATGTTGCAGGGCACACTATACAGGGGCGTTGGGCCCGGGCGTTAGCGGCATCCGGTGTTTGCGTAGGCTGGCGCGCGACGGACGTCTCCTGGGCGGGACCGGCAACCCGGCGCTAATGGTCAACCTTGGTGGAACTCTCGCCCTTGGCGGCGCTGCACTTGCTCTTGCTGGGGCACTTGCCGCAGCTCGAGCCACCACTGCATCCCGACTCCTTGACCTTGGAAGGCGTCTTCAACGCTTTGCCAAAGTCGGCGGCGGCCACCAGGTTGGCGAAGTCGGGGCAGGTTTTTGCCTCCGCCACGCGGGCCTCGAGCCGGCTCGGCGGTGTCTGCTCGAGCGTACGGACCAACAGGCTCAAGGCCTGCGAGGCGTCGCCGAGCAGGGCCCGCATGCGGGCCACGTTGAAGAAGAGGTCCGGACCGGCAGCATCGGGCAGGACGCACTTCTCGGCGATCGCCCTGGCTTCGTCCAGTTTGCCCTGCCGAGCCAGGGCCAAACCCAGCAGAGCCTGTGTGTGGGGCGACTGTTTCTGCTCGTCGAGTCCGCCGAGGAGGTCGGCCGCCTCGGCGTTCATGTCGAGCTTCAACTCCGTCTCAGCTAACATGGTGGCGGACTCGGCTGTGTTCAGCTTGGTGTGGAACTGCCGATCGACGGGCAAGGCCTCGCCGAAGAGCCCGTGGTTGTAGTAGAAGGAACGCAGGGCCCGCGCGGTGGTCTCCCATTTCTGGGGATTCTGCTCTTTGTCGATGCTCTCCCGCATCTTGGCGATGCGTCGCACCAGGGCGTATTGCTGGCGGTATTCCTGGTTCTCGGGATCGGCCTTGGCGGCTTCGCGATAGGCGTTCAATGCTCCGTCGAAGTCGGCCCGGGCCAGCAGGTCGGCGGCCTGGCGGGAGAAGCCCGCCGCCCCCTCGTTCGAGCCTGCCCGTGCCGCGTCTGGGAGGAACAGCAGACACGCGGCGAGCGTACAGATCAGAACGGCTTGCAAACGCATCGGATTCTCCTCAGCAGGTTCGTTCAGGCCCTAAACCGTTGCCGATGCCGACCGCCGCAGCCGCCGGCCCATCACTCAGTGTAACGACCGGCCGTCCAGACTCCAGCGGGGTACCTGGGTAAGTTGCGCGCCGGTTACCTTGAAGCTGGGCAAGAAGGGCGTTACGCTCAGTCCGCCCCGGACCCGGTGACTACGAGGTGGTCCAGCCCGACCATTGGATCTTCGGCTTCGGGGCCGACGTCTACACCAACGCCGACGCCAACCTGGCCGGCAGCGAAGACCCTTTCAGTGAGACCACCCCGGTGGGCTGGTACAACGGGATCAACACGCTCATCGGCGGCACACCGACGAACGACACGCGGAACCGCTACGGGCTTTACGACATGTGCGGCAACGTGTCCGAGTGGATCAATGACACCGCGCTGGAATACCCCTGGAGTTCCACGTACCGCGGGACGCGCGGCGGGCGATGGAGCAACAGCGACCCCAAGTGGGTCACCAACAGCGTGTGAATCATCACCACCGCCCGCTACTACGCGGAGAACAACCTTGGGTTCCGAGTGGCCCGGTCTACCGGCTACGGCGACTTTGACGGCGACGACGACGTCGACCCCGACGACTATGCCTTCCTCGCCCCGGCCATGACCGGCCCGCAGAATGAAGTCACGCCCGGGTCGGGCTACGAAGCCGGCGATTACGACGCGGACAACCACGTCGATCTTCGCGACTTCGGTCGATTCCAGGAGCTTTACGGCCGGACGCCGTAGAACGGTGAGATCAGGGCGCTGCCAGCTTCCTACACGACCACCTGACGGGGGCGCGGGGCCCTCGAGCATCAGCCGGAACACTCTGCCCGTTGCCGTCGAATCGACGAGGTCGCACTCGCCCGACACAGCGCATCCGTCGCAGGCGATCAAACCGCATCGGCGATCGGGCGGTCCGAACCCGTCCTCACGGCCCGGCGAACCCCGTCATGAACCCCGCAGCATCGTCGAGATCGACGTCGTCTGACCTCCGTTCCGGATCCATCGCCGTACTGATCCTAAGTGGTTTGGGAAATGCTTACCTGAGAAGGGGTTACGCCACTGGGCGATACAGGACTCGAACCTGTGACCTCACGGGTGTGATCCGTGCGCTCTAGCCAACTGAGCTAATCGCCCGGCGTTGCTCGCGGAATCAAGTCCACCGCGGGGGCTGACCCTCGATCGCCGCGACAGGCGTAATCCTACCACCTCGGCGTGCGGGGGCAAGGGGGCCGAAAGCCGGAACCCGTCCGTGCCGCGGCGCCCCGTCAGATCTGCACCACGATCTTCCCGAAGTGCCGGCCCGATTCCATGTATCGGAAGGCCTCGCCCAGGTCGTCGAACGAGAAGCTGCGGTTGATGACCGGCCGGATGTCGTGCTCGGTGATGAACCGGTTCATGGCCTCGAAGGAGGCTCGGCTGTCCACGAAGATGCCGGCCAGATGCAGCCGCTTCATCAGCAGCAGCCCGAGATTGACCTCGGCCTTCAGGCCCGTCAACGCGCCCAGGAATCCGATCGTCCCGCCGGCCCGTGTGGCCGCCATCGACTGAGTGAGCGTCCCGGCCCCGCCGGTCTCGACGGTGACGTCCGCGCCGAGCCCGCCGGTGACCTCTGCCACCGTCGAGGCCCAATCCTGTGCGGTGGTGTAGTTGATCGCGTAGTCGGCCCCGAGTTGCTGAGCCCGCCGCAGCTTCTCGTCGCTGCTGCTGGTGATGATCACCTTGGCACCCAACGCCTTGGCGAACTGAAGAGCAAAGATGGAGACCCCGCCGGTCCCGAGCGTGAGTACGCTCTGGCCGGCTTCCAGGCGGCCCACGTTGACCAGTACGCTCCAGGCGGTGAGCGCGGCGATCGGCAGGGTTGCGGCCTGGGCGAAATCGTACCCCGCCGGGACGGGCACCACCGCCGACGCCGGCAGCACCACCCGCTCCGCGGCCAGTCCCGGCCCGGGTGTCCCCAGCGTCGTTTTGCCGTACTCCGCTCTGAACGGACCGCCGATCCACCCCGAAACGAAATGCGAAATCACCCGATCGCCGATGGCCACCCCTTCGACGCCCGGCCCGGTGGCCGCCACCACCCCGGCCCCGTCGCTGATAGGGACCACCGGCAGTTTCAGCTTGGGGTTGTACCAGCCCTTGACCACCATCAGGTCGCGGTAGTTGAGCGAGAGCGCCTTGAGGTCGATGAGGACCTCGCCCTTGCCGGGAGCCGGGTCGTCAGCCGGTTCCAGACGGAGGTGGTCGATCCCGAACTGAGCGAGACGGTATGCGCGCATATCCGCTACCCTTCCGATTTTCTGCCGCCCGGACCTGTGACATTTTGATTGGGGATGGTCAGGAGGTCAACGGGGCCCGGTTCGGCGCCCCGACGAAGCGCCCGCTATTCGCCGATCACCTGGACGACGACCCGCCGCCGGCGGGCCCGCGTGTCGAAGTCGATCAGAATGATCTGCTGCCAGGTGCCGAGGGTCAGTTGGCCCTCGACCAGGGGGATCGTGATCCCCGGGCCCATCAGCGTGGCCCGGACGTGGCTGTGGCCGTTATCGTCGTGCCAGGTTTGCTCATGCAGGTATTCCGCGTCCTCGGGGGCGATGCCGTCGAACGCGACTTTCAGATCGCGGTTCACCAGGCCCGGCTCGTACTCGGTTGTGGAGATCCCCGCGGTCGAGCCGATGGCGAAGACGGTCACGATGCCGGACCGGATATTGCCGTTGGCCAGGCAGCGACCCACGTGCTCGCTCAGGTTCAGCACCTGGCTGTTGCCGCGGGTCTCGATCTCGAATTGATGGGTCTCAACGGGCATGGGTACGTAGTGCAGGGTTCACTGTTGCGAGTGGAGAGTTGAACCGTCCGAATCGCGGGACGAACACGACAGCGCGTGGTCCGGCGCTGCGTCCAACTCTGAACTCGCTACTCTGAACTCACCATTCACTTGTTCCCCGCCAACAGCTTCACCAGTCCTACGGTGCCACGCACCAGCAGGCTGGCCAGCAGCAGGAACAGCAGCGTGGCTACCGAAAGGCTCAACACCGTCCAACCGTCCTCGAAGTGGCTGCGCCCGATGTCGGCCACCGAGGCAACGAACGCCGCCAGCAGGCCCAGGACGACCGTCGCGCCCAGGGTTCCCCGAAGCGTGCCGGGGAACGGGGCCATCCGCACCGTCAGGCAGATGACCAGGTAGACGAACAGCCACACCTCCCACCGGCCCCAGTCGGCACCCATCGCGGCCGCCACGGCCAGTTCCACGAGCGTGATCTGGTCGCGCAGCAGTTCCCAGAAGCCTGCCAGTGTGGTCGGCAACGTTTCGGCGACATTCTGCTCGCTCATCTGAGCGACGAACGGACCGCCGAGGTAGCGGGTCACGAAGAAGATGGCCACGGCGCAGGCGAGCAGAGGCAGCATCCCGATCAGGATAGGCCCGATGACCGGGATGCGCGGTTTCGGATCCTGGGTCATCTCCGGCTCACCGGATTCGTCATCCTTGTAGAGCGTGGTGTTGGTCACCGTGGCCCCCGTCACCAGCAACCCCAGGACGTGGCCCAACTGGGCCACCAGCGTCCCGGGCAGGAGAATGGAGTTGACCGTCCGCGGCTTGAGCATACTGCTCCACAGGTGGTGCACGCCCCAGGCCGTCAGGACTGCGATCACCAGCCAGAAGGTGCAGGTAGCGTATAGCATGGCTCGCTCCAGGGTGGTTCCGAGACGCGCCGGACCACCCGCACGGCTCCGTTTCCGGCGGACCATCCTCGGCGCGCGGTCTCCACGCCGGCGACCGCGGAGGACGCAGCGAATCCGGCACTCTTATCGGCCCGTCCGGCGTGACAGCGTCACGGAAACTCGCCCTGTACCGCCTTCCGCCTTGGAAATCCGCCCGATTTTGATAAATTTCTCCCTGGTTTGACTTCGTCGCGGCCGAAGCGGGAATACCTCGATTTCCGAACAAGTTGTCACAGAGGACGGCTCGCAGGCACGTCCGTCGATCATGACCTCGCGGGGAGATCGGAATTGGCAGGGAGCAACGCCGCCCGATTCGAGGAGGTGGCTCTTCCGCACTTGGATGCCGTCCACCGGATGGCTCGATGGCCGGCGCGGACTGAAACCGAGGTGCAGCACCCCGTCCAGGAGACATTTGTGCGGGCGTTCCGCGCCTTCGACCAGTTCGGCCTGCGTTCCTTCGGAGCCGAACCGCAGTTGCTGAAGGTCCCGCACAACGCCTTCTACACGCACGCCGGGCGCGGCGCTGCCCCGTACGGACCTGGACGCCGGGCGTCGTCCGATGCGGGCTTCGATCCGTCCTTTTCCCGCCTGGAAGTGGACTCGGCCGATAACCCGGGATACGATAAACAGGTTGCGGTAGACGGCTGCGGCCTCGCGATGTCATCCATACCGTCCGTGCGGAATCATCCATACCATCCGTCGCAATGATCTGATCGGACTGTTGTTCATCGCAACCTGCAGACGGAGGTGTTCCCCATGAACCGACTTGTGTTGCTCTTGGCCGCGGCGGTGTTGGCGTTTTCCTCGGACGCGTGGGCCCAGACCCTACCGGGGTCCGGGCGCCCCGGCGGATCGGGAAAGGGGGCCGGTTCGGCACCACCTCGCGGCTCCGCCCGCCACGAGGTCACCGAGAGCCAGCGCGTGCTCTACAAGAAGATCGACTTGGTGGATTGGGTCGAGACGCCGCTGGAGGAGGTGGTTGACTGGGTTCGCGAGCAGGGCCCGGTGAACGTCGTCGTCCAGTGGCGGGTGTTGGAGGCCGAGGGCCTCGACGCCGGAACCCCGGTCACCCTGCGTCTGCGGAACACCACCGTCGGCAAGGTGCTGGCTGAAGCCCTGGAGCAGATCTCCGAGGGGGACAGCGTGATGTTCCGCGGCATCGGAAACACCATCAAGATTTCCACCCGCTCCGATTTCAACCGCAAGCTCTACGTTCGTGTCTACGACGTCGGCGACATCCTGCTGCGCATCCCCGACTTCACCGACGGTCCCAAGATCGACATCAGCGAGAGCGGCGGCGGTGGCGGTGGCGGTGGTGGCGGTGGGGGCGGCGGCGGTGGGGAATCCATCTTCACCGACGACGATGATGACGACGACGGGCAAGACGACGCCGACTTCGAGCAGCGAATGCAGGACCTGATCGAGCTCATCGAGAACACCGTCGAGCCCGACACCTGGCTGATCAACGGGGGTCTCGGCACCATCGTCCCCTTCAACAAGATGCTGGTCATCCGTAACTCGATCGAGGTCCACGAGAAGATCGGCGGACCGTTCATGTTCGAATAGGACCTCGACCTCACCGACGTTCCCCAGGCTCCGGTCAGCATGGTCAAGGCGCGGTCGTGGACTTAGCGTCCAACACCTCGACACGTCCGCCTGGCGAGTCGCACGCGGGTGGTCACTGTTGACCTGGACTTACCCGACGTCGAGCCCCAGTGCCGCCCGGACCTGCTCCGCCTGGCCGCGGTCTATTCGGATGGTCTTGAGCGGCGAGGTGGTGCCCGACTTCAGAGCGATCGTGTTCTTGCGCACCCCCAGGCGTTTGGCCAGGAATGCGATCAGGGCCTTGTTGGCTTTGCCACCTTCGGCGGGGGCGGCCACGGCTATCTTAGCCCGGCCCTCCCATTCCCCCATGAAACGAGTACGCGACGCCCCCGGCACCACCTTCACGGGTAGCAGCACGCCGTCCGGCTCCTGTCGGATGTCAATCATGCCGACATTATAAGGCTCGCGGCCCCGTCTGCCTCGGGTCGCGCCGGTGCCCGGCCTGCCTGGTGTTATTGACCCGATCCGGCGCGTAGAATCGGCGAAACGTCGCCGTCCACAGGAGTGTGCACCATGACCACCCAGTACGAGATCGGCATCATCGGCGCGGGCAACGCGGCCGAGGGCATTGCCGACGGCGTCCTTCGCAAGAGCGTTCTGTTCAACGACCGGATGATCGCCTCCGACCCGGCGCCGGAGCGGCGCCAGGTCTTTGCCGAGCGCTTCCATATCGCCGTCACCGATGACAACCGCCGGGTCGTTCAGCACAGCTACATCATCATCCTGGCCGTCAAGCCGCAGATCTGGCGCGAAGTGCTGGCCGGCTTTGTGGACCTGATCCGCGACGATCACTTGATCGTCTCCATCATGGCGGGCGTGTCCACGCGGTCCATCGAGGAACGTGTCCCCCACGTCCGGGCCCGCGTCGTGCGGGTGATGCCCAATCTCCCCATCCACGTCGGGGCGGGGATGGCCGGTGTCCACGCGGGCCGCAACGCCACCGAGGCCGACCGCCTTCATGCCCAGCGTATTTTCGACGCCGGCGGGCGGTCACTCGTCATCAACGACGAGCCGTTGATGGACGCGGTCACCGCCGTCTCCGGCACCGGCCCGGCCTACTTCTACTACTTCGTCGAGGCGCTTATCGAGGCCGGCGTGCGCATGGGGCTGTCCGAGCAGTACGCGTCCCTCATGGCCAAACACGCCTGCTATGGCGCAGCACGCATGTTGCTCGAGACCGGCGAGAGGCCGGCCGACTTGCGCCGCAAAGTCACCAGCCCCGGCGGCACCACCCAGGCCGCCGTCGAGAACATGCGGGAGACCCGCCTGTACGAGAACATCGTCGCGGCTGCAATGGCCGCCAGACAGCGCAGCGAGGAGCTCGGACAATAGCGGAGGAAGGGGCGCGCCAGGCGACCACGCTTGGCGAGACGACACGATAGCCGGCGACGGTCGGCCGGATGAACCAACCATGCACCCCACCCGGCAGCGCGCCACCGGACGGAAGCAGCTCAGTTTCCGGCGTGCCCTGACAGCCTTGCTGCTGTTCGGTATCTCGTTCGGCTACGTCGAGGCCGCGATCGTCGTGTACCTGCGAGCCATCTACGAGCCGATGCGGCTCGAGTTCGTTGCGGATGCCCAACCCGGCGAGCTGTTCCCCCTGCTGCGATTCGACCAGGTCGAGGCAGCCGGGCCCGAACACGTGCGTCGCCTGTTCGGCGAGCTGGGCCGGGAGCTGGCTACGTTGATCATGCTCGCGGCCGTTGGTCTCGCGGTGGGCCGGAACTTCCACCAGTGGTTCGCGGCTTTCGTTGTGGCCTTCGGCGTGTGGGATGTCTTCTATTACGTCTTCTTGAAAGTCCTGATCGACTGGCCGACGTCGCCGTTCACCTGGGACATCCTGTTTCTGCTGCCGGTGCCCTGGGCGGGGCCTGTGATCGCCCCGGTGCTGGTGGCCGTTTCCATGATCGCGGCCGGCGTGATTGTGCTCCGGCTCGAATCCCAGGGCCGTCCGGTGCGGTTGGGCCTGGCGAGTTGGACGGCAGTGGTGCTGGGCGGTTTGATGATCGTTGCGGCCTGCTGCTGGGACTACCGGAATATCTCGGCCGGCGGCGCACCGAACCCCTTCAACTGGCCGCTGCTGCTTGCTGGTGAGATCATCGGAATCGGTGGGTTCGCGCGCGGATTGCGCACGAGTCGGCGCCAGGCGGTCCGGCCCGCCGGCCTGCGCGCCGGCGGGTGACTAGCCCTCGCTCGCTGCCGCTTCACCCTCGGGGGCTGCCGCCTCCGCGCCCTCCTCTGCGGGCGGCTCTGCGGGTTTCTTGCTCTTCTGTTTCTTGGCCTGGACTTCCTTCCTGGCCTTGTCCGCGTCGGCCCACAGCTTGTAGGCCTCCTGGCGGTTGCCCTTCTTCCACTCGAGGCCGGCGTTGATCTTCTGCCGGCGGACAGTCTTGTTCGGTCGTGGCACGTTCTCTACTCCTCTACCAGTACGTCCGCGGGGATGCACCAAGCATGCCCCCGTCCAACAGCCCAAACGTAGCCCCTCAGTCTACCACCTCTCCGGTCCCAAGACCAGCCGTCGGAGCGTCTACCGGTCCCAGAGCACCTCCTTTGCGTCGAAAACCGGCCCTTCCGTGCAGCACAGGGCGTAACGCCAGCCATCGGTGTCGGAGGCATCGGCCACCGGCACGACGCATGACTGGCAGGTGCCGATGCCGCAGGCCATTGCCCGCTCCATACAGGCCTGGCATCGGAGCCCGCGGCTGTCGCAGAACTCGGCGACGCTTCGCATCATGACCTCCGGACCGCACGTGTAGACGACCACGTCGCCCGAATTCGGTTCGTGAGACCGGGCGTGGGCCTCCAGGGCGTCCACGACCGTCCCCTGCAGGCCGATGCTCCCGTCGTCGGTGGCCAGGACGACAGGTACGGCCGGAAGCTCGCGGGCCGTGATTGTGTCGCCGCTCGGCGCGATGTCCAGGGCGATGAAGTCCGATGACCGGGCTCCCAGGAAGAACACCGCGCGGCGTCTGTTGCCCGACAGTTGTTGAGCGAACCATAGCAACGGCGGTAGTCCGACACCGCCCGCCACCAGCCACGCGACGGCATTCTCCGGTGGCGCGTCGAATCCGTGGCCCAGCGGTCCGATGCCATCCACCAGGTCGCCCTCCCTCAGACGCGACATCCAGCCGGTGCCCGCGCCGCGTACGCGGTAGATGAGTTCGATCCTCGAACGGTCCGGCGACCGGTGCAGCCCGGCAATGCTGAATGCCCGTCGCAGGAACGGGACCGGGGCCGCGGTGCCGCCCGTAGCAGCGCTTTGCCGTTGACCTTCCGCGGCCGCTTCGGCAACATGTGGGCCGATATGAACGAACTGACCGGGGACGGCGTTCAGAGAAGCAGAGACGACCAGCGTGAGTCGCAGATGGTCCCGGCACAGTTCCTGATGCGCCACGACGTGACTGGTGAACACTTTGGAATGACTCGAACGCTTCGTGGAGCACATGACCGAGCACGCTGACAAATCGGTGCGTACAAAAAACTTCCGGAGCTGGAACGTGTTCCAACTCCGGAAGTGCGCCACGGCTAGAAGAGCCGCAAACCCATTGGCTGATGTGCCATCAAAGCCATCAGCGTTTCACTCTCTTGCCGCGCGGACTATATCAGATGGCATGTGGGGTGTCAACGAAGGGTTTGGATTTGGCTCGGATTAATCAAGATTTCGTAACCTATTTTGTGACAGTAGTTTACGTTCTTCGACGGAATGGCGACGGATTCCCTTCACAAGCTGCGATGGGCCATGAGGTTGCCGTTTGTGCCATTTTGGCAGTTG
>Ga0307379_10005193_pt1 | contig 18269 bp, 15 predicted proteins | sample UN2MG_FD_202237 | JGI IMG/M metagenome (GOLD analysis project Ga0307379, IMG submission 202237) | Soil microbial communities from Risofladan, Vaasa, Finland - UN-2 | ecosystem: Environmental > Terrestrial > Soil > Coastal area > Acid sulfate soil | place: Finland: Risofladan, Vaasa | collected... | reverse complement strand
TACATGAGACGAACAGGATTGCCGCTTGTTCTTATTAATTCAGATGGGATAATTATCCATACTCAGAGCAAATGCACATTGTGTGAAGAGTTACTGGAAAAAGGTGACAGTGTTCTGGAGAAAAACTGTCAGCTTAAGATGTTGAAGGCCGTGGGAGAAGCATATCGTTGGGGAGAGGGATATATAACGAATTGCCCTCTTGGTTTGATCATGTTTGCCGTTCCTATTGTTTCCGATAAAAAATTGATCGGGGGATTCCTCAGTGGATTTGCGATCTTTCCGGAAATGAAAAAGGATTTTGTGGAAGACATTTTACAAAATCTTGGGAGCTCTTTTGAATTAGTCGACGAGATGAAGCTGAAAAAAATGAAATTGAAGGTGTTTTCGCTTAAGAAAGTAAGAGAGGATGTATCGCTGCTCTTGATGTTAACCAGAAAATTTCATATCAACGATCTCCCTTTTCTTGAGGACAGGAAAGAGAAATATATCCAGCAGTACAAGATAGCCAATTTCTTGGATCATTTGAAGAAAAACAAACCGGATATTTCCAGAAAGATATTGGACAAACAGGATGAGATCATCCAAAAAGTCAAACTCGGTGATAAGGCAGGAGCTAGAGAGATTCTCAATGAGTTTTTAGGATCAATATTTTTTGACAGTGGAATGAATTTTGAGATCATCAAAGTGCGGATCATAGAGTTGATTGTCATCATTTCGCGTACAGCTATTGAAGCTGGTGTTGAAGTTAAAGAGCTATTAGGTCTGAACTATTCCTACCTGACTGAGTTGAACAAAGCGACAGATATTGACGAGTTATTATTCAAACTGAACGACATCCTTACAAATTTTATCAATAAAGTATCCGCAACAAAGGATAAAAAGAAAAAAATTAAGATCAGAAAAATGATTGAGTACATCAATCAAAACTTTACAAAAAAAATGTCATCCGGAGAAATCGCAGAGATCGGTGGCTTGAGCGTAAGTCGGTGTTTGCATCTTTTTAAGGAGGAGACTGGCGTTTCTCTCTCTCAATACATGAAAAAACTCCGAGTAGATTATGGGAAATATCTCCTTTTGAATACGGATATAAATTTGGCCGATTGTGCTGTTGAGGCTGGTTTCTATGACCAGAGCCATTTCACAAAGACCTTCAGTCAAATAGAACGAATGACGCCTTCTCGCTTTCGACAAAAATATAAAAGAATGGAGTGGCAGTCTCTCAATACCGAAGGATCTTAAGATTTTCCCAATTCAGCAGTACTTTTTCTACTTGGTCCTTTGAGAAGCTATCGCTATCAATATAGATTCGATCAATTTTCCTACAGCCCATAGCCCATCCAGTTTAAAATGTAAATTTGCCGTCTTGTCAAAAAGAAAACTCAATCTGGCTGGGAATTCGTCATCCGCCAGCCATAGGAGCAGTCTCACCGGCAGCCGGGGAAAAACACGAAACTCGAACGCAATATCTGCCCCTTCCACCTTTTTGGCTCCTAGAGAAAGGGAAATTGAAGTAAAATCATCCCGGTTGTTCCCAAAAACAAGTGTCATTTTTCTGGTTGGCATCTCATGGTGCCCGCGAAAAAATATCGGGCCCGAAGGGAACTGTTTTTCTGATACCCATTGATTAATCAAAGGTACATCGCTGGCTCCGATAAGGTAGTTAATGACGGAGAGCTCTAGATAGAATTCCGAGGCAGGTGGGGGACTCACATTTCCATATTGAAGTGTTCTTTTTTCTGGGAAAACTATACAGGCGTAATTAAAGACCTTCAAACTGTAGTGGTGAGTTTTTGGGTTGTACTCCGCTAGACTCCGCCGGCTCACGTCATTTGGGTCCATCGCATCAAGAGTGTTCCAGAGTTCCTTATCAATCATATTATTACACCTGTCCAAAGAGCTCGTTCTGTATGTTGATGTTCAATGATACGGGAAAAATAGAATTTGTATATTCGAAGTTTATGTTTGAGAAAGAGCTGATCTTGGAGAATCAATCCAAATGCCGAGATTAGAGCACTTGGCATACTTACTTTTCTTTCTTGAGTTTTTTCACTTCTTCGGTTCCCACACATTGTTCTGCATAATCGCACCACTCAATGCATCCGAGATCGAGTTTGGGGTTGGGAACCCAGTGTTTGCATTTTTTACATCGTCTTCGTGAGTCATCCTTGAAGAATTCGAGGGTTGCCAGGCAGAAAGGACATTTGCTCTCAAAGATATCATCCTTTTTCCAGTAGCGCGTATCCTGGCCTGGGCATTTCATAGTATTGGAATGATAGCAAATTTAGAAAATAATTTCAAAAAAGGGTGACTCACTCATAAAACCGGATATCGGAGTGACTTTTGATTTATGGATTTACCGAAATCCGCATTAATTGAGTATTCTCTCGAGTATATAGGGTTTGTGAATCAGTTTTGTTGATTATTTTTGCGGCCCCCTGTTTTGGGTTACCTGTTGTTAAAAGGTATTCAGGTTATGGTAGAAAAAAAACTAGAAAGAAAAAGCACAGTCCATAAGTGAATTTTCGCGTGGGAAAGTTTATACAGTGTGTCTTTGAACTATCCGGTACACGTTTATTTAGTGTGAATCTAAACTAAAGAAGACATCCTTTTAATGCCTCGATGGCTCTCCTGTTTTGTTCCATTGTTCCGACAGAGATTCTGACGAAAGTGTGGTAATTCCACAAGTTTCCAGGCCTGATGATAATTCCTTTCTTCAGAAGATCTTGGAAGACGCGTTCACAATCGTTTTTAAGGTCCACAAAAACAAAATTGGTTTGGGAGGGAGCGTAGGGGAGACCCAGCTTTTGAAATTCATTATATAAATAGGCTTTTCCTTCCCTATTATTCTTAAGAACTCTTTCCCTGTATTCCTCATCTTCAAGAGCTGCCAGTGCTGCCGCTTGGGCCACTCTAGAAACAGGGAAGGGCTCTCTAACCCTGTTTAATGCAGCGATAAATTCTGGGCATCCCAGAGCATAGCCAATTCTGAGCCCTGCAATTCCGTAAATTTTTGAAAATGTCCTTAAGCTGATAACGTTGTAACCTTGCTTTATATAGTCCAGGCCGTCAGGATAGTCTTTATCCGAGGCAAATTCAAAGTAGGCTTCATCCAGAATTAGAATTGTAAAATCGGGAAGTTGAGAAACAAACTTGTCCAGCTCAGCCTTTTTCACGATGGTTCCGGTCGGATTATTCGGATTGCAAACAAAGACCAACTTAGTGTTTTTCCCAACTCTTTCACGCATGGCGTTGAGGTCATGGATGTGGTTCTTCAGTTTCACGAAGATTGGTTTCCCCCCCATGATTTTAGTTACGGTCTGAAAGACGAAAAAAGAAGGATCGCCCATAACGATTTCATCACCTTCATTGATGAATGCACTTGCAATAAGGAGAATGCAATTGTCAGCCCCGTTTGAAAAAGTGATCATATCCTCTTCAATGCCTAACTTTTTCGACATTTCCCTGATGAGCAATGTGCACCGTCCCTCTGGATAGAGATGAGCATTTTTCAATTCTTTTTCCGCTGCTAAAATGGCCTTGGGCGAAGGACCCAAGGGCGTTTCATTGGATGCCAATTTAGCAATCTCTGTAAGTCCCAACTCTTCTTGGACTTCCTCTATAGGTTTTCCTGGGATATAGGCTTTAAGATCCAAGTTTCCCTTACGAACAAATTTTTGTATATCTTTCATGATTTGGATTCTCCTATCGGGAATTTATGACTGAAATCCTCCCGCTTCAATATTCTATAAAATGATCCGGCCGTCGGCGATAAAGTAGCCCTTTTCCATAGGAAATATGGGATTCAGGTCCATCTCCTGGATCGCAACTTCTTTCATTGCCATTTGAGATATACGGACGAGCAACTCAGAGAGTGACTTGCGATCTACAGATTTTCTCTTCCGAAAATCCTTAAGGATTTCATGAGCTTGGATCGAATCGAGCATGTTTTGTGCTTCCTCGATTGAAAGAGGGGCTATAGCGTAAGCGATATCACGAAAAACTTCGATCCAAATGCCGCCTAATCCAAAAGTGATTACTGGACCAAACTGAGAATCCCTGACCATCCCAACAGATATTTCCACTTCTGCCTCTTGAAACGGATAAATAATAATCCCTTCAATTCTTTTATCCGTGCTTTCCAGTGAAGATAGGCGGGAGAAGGCATCGCTTACTTGTTTTTCATTCTGAACATTAAGGATAACTCCCTCAACTTCGGTCTTATGAATGATGTCAGGAGACACGATTTTCATGACAACGGGATATCCTAGAGATTTTGCCGCCTCCAAAGCCTCCTTTTCGTTATGAACAACTTTGTGTGGAGGGATCTGGATTCCATAGCTATCCAATAAACTCATGACTTCCGGCTCTAGAAGATGCCTGTTTTCACTTTTGGCCTTTTCAATCAATCGATGCAAATTGAATCCTCTCTTGAATTTTTCTTCTCTCGGTCAATTTTGACAATACAAAAGCACCCCTTTCCCCAGTAGCTAGATTGACCATGTTCACCTCCTCGAGAAGATGTATGGCTTCCTTCACGATGCGGCCGGCCATAAAATTGTTGATGATCGGTTTTTGATGCTTCTTGGCCGCATCGATGATTCCGCGTGCGATTCCTGTGGAATCGAGGTATGGGGTTGCGACATTGATCACAATAGCAGAATCATATTCAGATAGGACGCAATCCAGGGCAATTCGGTATTCATCATAACCAGATTCAACGGTGAGATCGAAAGGGTTTTTCAATGAGGCATGCGGAGATAAATGTGGCTTCAGCTTATTCTTGAGAGAAAGGGGTGGTTCAGCCACATCCAGTCCCAATTGTTCTGCCTTATCAGCTGCAAGTATTCCTGGCCCCCCGGAGTTTGTGACGATTGCCACTCTGTTTCCATTCGGTAATGGACAATGGGAAAATGCCTGACAGAGATCGAACATCTCCTCGATTCCTTCTACCCTGATAATCCCGGCTTTTTGAAAGGCTGCATCATAAATTTGGTCGACTCCAGCAAGTGTACCAGTGTGGGAAGAAGCTGCTCTTGTTCCAGCCTGCGTACGACCTGATTTGATTGCCACCACAGGTTTTTTTTTGCTGGCAGCTTGAGCAGCGCGCAAAAACTCTCGTCCTTTGTCAATCCCCTCAATGTAGAGAACGATAACTCTGGTTTGTGGATCGTCGGCTAAATAAGAAAGCAATTCAATGTCTCCCACATCACATCGGTTTCCATATGATATAAATTTACTGAATCCAAATCCAAGTTCCTCAGCCATAGCAAGAGTTGCTCCCCCAAGAGCTCCACTCTGGGTGACAAATGCAGTATACCCTGGAAGGGCGCGAACCTCTATGCTCGGAAAATGATTGTACCAGGGATTCATCAATCCCGCACAGTTCGGGCCAACGATTCGAATTCCCCATTTGCGTGCCTCTTCAACAAGATCCTTTTCTGCTTCATAATTTCCCACTTCAGAGAATCCCGAGGAAATAACTACAACGGCATAAATTCCTTTTCTCCCACATTGCGCAATGGTCTCTAGAATAGCATGACTGGGGAGGGAAATAACAACAAGATCGGCATCTTCGGGAAGCTCTAGCACAGAGGTGTAGACCTTGTATCCCATGACCTCTCCATCTGCAGGATTTATTGGATAGATTCCGCCCTGATATCCCCCTTCTTTCATACTCTTGATTATTTCATAACCGATTTTACCGGGCTTAATCGATCCGGCAAATGCGACTGCTTTGGGTGTAAAGAAAGAATCAAGACTCTGACTGCTCATTCAGACATTCCCTCGCTTTTGGCAAAATTGTATCCGTTCCAGAAGGCCTTTAAGTTTACTTCAGCAAATTTCTTGGAGGATTCTTCGATCGCTCGAGTGATGGAATCCATATTGAGAATCGAATTTTCGGAAGAGAAGGCCCCCAGCATTGTCATGTTGACTGCTTGTGCTGATCCCGCCTCTTGAGCCAGTCGACGGGCTGGAATCATGTAGAGATGATCGGTCTTAAGTCGTGTCATCTCCTTGATTTTTTCTTCCATTGGATAGAGCTCAGGGCGAAGCTTGGTATAATAACCGTGGATTGTTCCTGAATTTGTCCAGATTTGCCCCTGCGGCTTTAAATATTTTATGATCCTTATAATTTCAGAAATCTCTAGGCTGATAAGAGCATCCGCACCTCCGATAGGGATCTTCGGACTGTAGGACTCCCCAAATCTTACAAAACTAAAAACACCCCCACCTCTCTGGGAGATTCCAGTTCCTTCGAACACCAATACTTGCACATTTTCGTGAGCAGCAGCTGCCGCGAGAACCTGAGAGACTGTCATGACTCCTTGACCACCCAGACCAGAAAAAGCAAGGTTATACTGTTTCATGAAATAATCTCCTCATTTTATATACTCCTCTTAGATGGCTCCATGATAACAAGCGTGATGACAGAGGCCGCATGCATTGCAAGAGTCTGGATTGATAAACGCCTTCCCATCTTCCCCACGCTCGATGGCAGGACATCCGGTAACCTTCAAACAGGGGTGCTCACAGGTATCAAGACCCACGCACTTTTCCGGTTTAACCTTTAAAAAGCCTCCTCCCTTTCCCCCTCTTTTTTTCTGAATCGCACATTCCGCATCTGCAATGACGATCGAAATCTCAGGGGAAGAGAGGGCTTCCATCAGAGTGGGGATTATTTTTTTTATTTGATAAGGATTGACTCTCTGTATGTTCTTAATGCCAGCAGCTCTGACGATCTCCTCTGGCTTTATCAGATGTTTGTTTTTTTCAGATGAGTGAGCTTCTGTGCCTACGTTAGGCTGCATCCCTGTCATGGAAGTCCAGTGATTATCAAGGATGATGATCGTCAAATTCGTTTTGTTGTGTGTCGCATTGAGGAGGGCGGGAATCCCTGCGTGGAAAAATGTGCCATCTCCAATTGTCGCGACCACTGGATTTTTAATCCCTGCATATTTGAATCCCTGGGCTAAGCTGATGCTAGACCCCATACTGATTTCAGTCCAGCATGATTGAAAAGGGTCATTCATTCCTAGAATCGTACAACCAATATCACCTGTAATGATGACATCTTCCTTTTTGTACCCAAGCTTTTCAATAGCTTCATTCAGAGCATAATAAGTGGCTCGATGGGGGCATCCTGAACAAAACGTAATGAGCCGCTTGACCTGAAGATCTTGGATGTGTTGAGATAGATCATCTGGGATTTCAGGTTTCGCGACTTGAGTTGGGAATAAATCATGAATAGCAGATGACACCACATCAACATTATAATCACCTGTCATGGAAAGTGGTCCATCGATCTTTCCAACAACTCTGATTGGATGGTCGATCTCGCTCCGAAGGGCAAGGACAGCCTCCTCAACGATTGGTTCAAGCTCTTCAAGTACTACGACAGTATCAACTTTTGCAAGCAGCATCTTAATTTTCTCTTTTGGTAGGGGATTGGAAACTCCTAATTTCAACAAACACGGCTTCAGATTATTGGATTCTACGACTTCTTTGATGTAGTTCCATGTGATTCCTGAAGCAATAATCCCTACACGGCTGTCTGTGAGTGTGAGGGGGTTGAGATCATCTGTCAGTTTTCCGAATTCAACGAGGGATGCGAGTGTATCTTTATGTTGTTGCACGCATGCAGCCGGACCTGCCTTTGCATATCTTGCGATATCGAAATCAAAGGAAGGTTCTCGCGAGATCGTCTTTATTTCTCCTAATTGCACCAGTTCCGAAGTATTTGCCAAGGGTGTTGTCATCAGTATCATGACGGGCCGACCAATCTCTTCGGAAAGATCGAAGGCACGACGCGTAAAATCTAAAGCCTCTTGAGGGGAAGAAGGAGTCAGCATTGGAGCTACTGCAAATCGGGCAAAAAGGCGGGAATCCTGCTCCACCATGCCATAATATGTATTCGGATCGTCGGCAACGTAAATGACCATCCCCCCGTTTGTTCCGCTGTACTGCACGGATACAAGGGAATCAGAGGCCACATTGAGCCCTGACATCTTCATGGTGACTAAGCTTCTCAATCCAGCCCAGGAGACACCTGTGGCAACCTCAAAAGCCACTTTCTCGTTAATGGACCACTCCACGCGAAATCCTAAATCCGGAACCTGCAGGAGGGCCTCTATGGCATAAGTACTCGGCGTTCCTGGATAGCCTGTTACAAAAGCAACTCCGGCTTCGATCGCCCCCCGGGCGAGCGCCTGATTGGCAGAGAGAAGAAGTGGCTTATCCAATTTATGGGTACCGAGATTTTTGTAATCAGACATTTCAATCTCCTAATCCTTCGACCTTGAATAACTCAGCTTCAATCGTGAGATTTTATCTTTATTAGAATGAGTTTATCATTAACTTTATGAGTTGTTTTTATTGCCTTGGTTGTGTCAAAATTAATATAAAATAATACTTTATTAATTTAATATATATTGAATGCTAAACATATCCACACCCTAAATTTTTGTCAAGGGAAAGATTATTATGAGTTATAGCAAAAAATGTCTCTGCAATTATTCTAAATATGGAGACCATTTTTTTCGTTGACAAGAAGACAGGCTCATTGATATATTTAATATTTCTATACTTATTTTAGTATTAATAACAAATTAAAATTAGAGTAGAGTATGAGACTGAATCCCCAACATAGGAAAAAATCAAAGATTAACTCATATGTGAATCCAAGTAATATTGAAGGACTGAATATTTATTTAAATATAAAAGTCAGATCATGAAAAAGATTGGTATTGTCACGATTGGCCAGTCTCCCCGGCCAGATGTTGTCAAAGAAATGTCGTTTTATTTTGGGGAAAACATCAACATCCTTGAGAGGGGAGCATTGGACGGGCTAGCTCTTGAACAGGTCAAAGAGTTATCGCCGGAAGCGGGCATGATGCCGTTGTGCACGCGAATGTCGGATGGTACTGAAGTCATAATTGCTAAAGAAAAGATCATCCCTCTGATTCAGCAGTCAATCCATGAACTCAATGAGAATAACGTTTCAATTATGTTGCTTCTATGTGTTGGTTCATTCCCTTATTTTGAGTCCGATTGTTTGATACTTTACCCACAGAGGATTGTTGATCGATGTGTAGAAAGCTTGATCGGTAGAACACATCATCTGGGAATTATAATTCCCCTACCAGAGCAAGAGGACTGGGCCCGTGATAATTTTTCCCTTCTCACGCCTCAGATCACCGTAACAGATATATCACCCTACGGTGATTTATCTCAATTATCCCATGCCATTAAAGATATCAAGGATGCCAATTGTGATTTGATCGTGATGTACTGCATGGGATTCACGAGGGAAATCGCAAAAGAAGTGAGGAGGTTGACCGGGAAACCCGTGATTCTCTCCAACTCCATAGTCGCTCGAACAATCGGCGAACTCCTTGAATAAACTTTAAATTAATCTTTTGGAATCAAAGAATGGAAAATAAAACTGCTGATATTGCAATTAAAAACGGCATTTTTGTGAATAGCCGGGAGACGAGGAAAGCCGATATTTTTATAAAAGACGCCTTGATCGATAGTATCGAATCCTGCGGGAGTCCGAGGCGGGCCTTGAAGGTCATCGATGCCTCTGAAAAATTTGTGCTGCCCGGAATAATTGATGCACACCTCCACCCCGTGTATGCCGACAATATTGATACTCTCTCTAAAGCTGCGGTATGTGGGGGAATCACAACTCTCATCCCCTATATAGGTGCTGTTAAAGCTTGGGGAAAAACAGGAACCATTCTAGACGCAGTTAAGGATTTTATAGAGGAAGGAGAGAAAAATTCTCTGATTGACTTTGGCATTCATTGTTCCCTGACTCGGGATGATATGGAACAAATAGAAACAATGATTCCAAAGGTCGTCGAAATGGGCGTGACCTCAGCTAAAACTATGAAATGCCCTCTTTATCTCCCTCATGTCAGCGCGAAAGAGTCCTTGGAAGTAATAAAACTCTTTAAGAGATGGGGTGAACCTGATTTCTTAACTGAGACATGTCCACACTATTTGACCCTCACGGATGAGGAGATGAAAAAAAGGGGTTCTCTTGCCAAAATGGCTCCGCCCCTGAGAAAAAAGGAAGATGTTGAGGAAATCTGGAGAGCGGTTGATGAAAAATTGATTGATGTTATCGCCTCGGATGCAGCCGGCCATCTCGTCAAAAATAAGGAGCCTCTATGGGACAATATCTGGAGGAGCCCTTACGGGATTCCCGGATTGGACACGATGTTCACTGTGGCTTATGATGAGGGGATTAATAAAAGAGGAATAACTCTTTCTCGTTTAGTAGAGTTGATGAGTGAGAATCCTGCAAAAATCTTCGGGCTTTATCCTAGAAAAGGCATTCTAGAGAGGGGTTCTGACGCTGACATTGTGATCTTTGACCCTGAGAAATCTTATACCATCGAGGGAAAAAATCAGTACCTCCATGTTGACTATAGTATGTATGAGGGGAGAGTGAACAAGGGTGCCCCAATTTTGGTCATACAACGCGGTAAAATACTGGTGGAAGAGGGTAAATTGAAAGCGGATCAAGCACATGGCGAATTTATTCCGAGCAATAAGTTTAAACAAAATCTTTAAGCCAAAAACATTAAATATGGGAAGAAAGGAGTGAGCTATGATCGATCTAAAAGGAAGAGATGTTCTTACGACCAATGAATGGACCAAAGAGGAGCTTGACCAAGTATTAGATTTGGCATTTAAGTTAAAATCAAGGGGAGAGGTCGCCAAGTCTCTTGAGGTTCTTAAAGGAAAAACGCTGCTGTTGCTTTTTTTCCGCAGCTCAACGCGAACAAGGATTTCATTTACGGCTGCGATGGAACAGTTGGGTGGCATGGTTCAAGTCCCCGAGCCTGGGGGTCTTCGATTGAGCCTTGAAGACAAACCCGGAGTGGGGGAATCCTTAAAGGACACAGCCAAAGTTACTGACAGATATGTTGACTGTGTAGGTATTCGTTTGAGTGGCCCAATTGCAGATAAGAATGGAGTCCTTAGACCGGGCCTTGGCGACGCGATCACAGAAAAATATGCTGAGTTTTCAGATAATCCAGTCATCAATCTTGCTTGTGATATGCAACATCCTACACAGGCATTGGCCGATATTATGGTCATGAAAGAAAGTGCAGGGAATCTCAAAGGGAAAAAACTAGTGGCTCACTGGGCATATTCGCCCATTATTCGACATTACACATCAATTCAAGCTGATGCGCTCATTGCTGCCACCTACGGGATGGATGTGACTGTGGCCTACCCTGAGGGTTATGATCTTGACCCTCAGACAGAATCTCTGATTAGAGAAGAATGTGCCAAGAATGGTCAGAGATTCAAGATATCTCATGATCTTAAGGGTTCTGCAGAGGGTGCGGATTTTATTTTTCCACGGACTTGGGTATCGCCTAACTTCTATGTTCATCCTCAGGAGGAAGAACTGCGAATTGCAGCTCAGTTCAAAGACTGGAGATTGACTGAGGCATTGCTCGCACGAACGAACAATGCACATTTTATCCATGTGATGCCCTTTGACAGGGGTAATGAAGTTGATGATAGCATTGCTGATGGGCCAAATTCCCTCGTCTATGATCAAGCAGAAAATCTGCTTCACGTGCGCAAAGCCTTCTTGGCTTCTGTTTTGGCTGATTTTGACGTTCTAGAAAAGATTTAGGATCAGCAGTCGAAAAAGGAATAAAAGCAGACTATTTGGAATCTTTGATTCCTTTAATTTTAGCGCGTTTGTATTGAGTTTCAGTGTAGCTCACAATTTCTTATCAGGATCATAATAGATAAATATTTGGTAATTTTTAAGAGTTTTAAAAGCGAGCTAAACCAGGGCGGAGTCTTGTGTTGTTTAAACTAAATTTTTTCTTGACAAAAACAGGAGGCTCCCATAATGTTAAATATAAGTAAAACTATTAAAGTTATAATAATAAAATCATGAAAAAAGCACAAATACAAAAAAATGTACAGGAAAGAATTTTCAAGTTTAGGCAAGAAAGAGGGCTTACTTTAAGGCAACTTGCAGAAGACGCCGGGTGTACACCTTCATACATCTCTCAAGTTGAAAATGGTCTCACAGCTCCCTCCCTTTCAATGGTAGGGAAGCTTGCTTTTGCATTAAAGATCCCTGTTGTAGATCTATTTTCTGAAGATCCAAATCATGATCAAATCGATGGATATGTATGTAAATCGAATCGAAAGATAATCAAGTACCCAGATGGAAAAGTAACAAGTCAGGTTTTAGTGTCGAGAGTATCAACAAAAAAGATGGAGCCCTTGATAAGTATTATAAAACCTGGAGGCAGGTCCGATAGTATTTCTCATCCGATAGGCACCGAGGAATTTGTCCTTATTATGAAGGGTGAGATTGACTTTACATACAGCGACAAGAAAATCCACCTGGCTGAAGGGGATAGTCTGAGCTTTAACGGAGCGCTTCCCCATAGTTGGGTAAACAATTCGAAAGAAACAGCTGAAGTCCTTTTTGTTTTCAGCCCTCCTATTTGGTAAAGCCGACCTATAGATGGGTACTTAAAATGGAAAACATGAAACTTTTTACTGCAGGGAAGATTACACGGCGTAAGGATGGCATTTTCAGAGTTACGGGAAAGGAAATATATTCATCAGACATAACACTCCCCAACATGCTTCATGCTCGTGTGCTCAGGAGCCCTTATCCCCATGCACGGATTGTATCAATCGAAACAGCAAAAGCCGAAGCAATGGGCGCAGTCTGTATTACCCCTGCAGATGTTCCCAAGATTCGTTATAATGAGCGCCAGGTTAGCATTCCTGAGAAAACCTATCGTGACCGGACTGTTTTGCCGGATAAAGCACGACATATTGGAGAGGGGATTGCAGCAGTTGCAGCCAAGACAGAGGCATTAGCAGAGAAAGCACTCGAGCAGATAGTTGTGGATTATGAGCAGCTTCCTGCTGTGCTTGATCCATTCCAGGCCATGGAACCTGACGCACCCGCATTATACAAAAATGTTAAACTGGGCGATGTAACCCTACCCATAAAAAGAAACATTGCCTGCCATAGGGAGGTCTGCGAAGGAGACATAGAAAAAGGCTTTAAAGACGCTGATCTTGTTGTAGAAAATGAATTTAAAACAGGTCGATTGTATCATCACCAGATGGAAACTAAAGCCATTGTATGTCGGCCTGAACCCGATGGGGGGATCACTGTCTGGCCAACAGCACAATCCATCCATAATGTTAGGCAACTCCTTGGCAGAATTTTTGATATACCTCTAAGTAAGATCAATATCCACAGGGTTCCTATTGGAGGTACTTTTGGATCCAGCATCCAAATGAACACCCCGACTGTCCTCTGTGTTGCGCTTGCTCTTAAGGCTGGAAAGCCTGTAAAACTGGTGTTGACTAGAGAAGAGGATATGTATGACCACTGCAAGTATCCCACTATTATCAGACTCAAATACGGCGTCAAGCGGGATGGCACAATCACAGCGGGTGCTATGAAAACAATTGTCGACATAGGGGCTCATAACATTCAAGCCTACCCACTTTTAGGATGTATGGCCGGATGGTTTGTTTCTCTCTATCGAATGCCTCATATGGAATTTGAGGGGACGGCTGTATACACCAATAAGACTCCCGCATGTGCGATGCAGGGTTATGGGAATCCTCAGGTATCTTTTGCTGTTGAATCCATGATTGACATGATTGCAGAACAGATTGACATCGATCCTATTGAGATGCGCCTGAAGAATTATGTTGGGTTGGGAGAGACTTTTTGGGGTCAGGGCCCCACTGTGCGTTCCATTATCCAAAGCTGTGGAGTAGAGGAGATGTTGATAAAGGGAAGAGAATTGAGTGACTGGAACAAGCGAACGAAACCCCAAGAGAAGACAGGACGGTTCCGTAGAGGTCTTGGAGTAGGCAGGAGTTTTCATACTTCGGGAACTGGTGCCGCGATGCCCGGAGAGGTTATAGACTATTCTACAGCCATGGTCAAATTCAATGAGGACGGATCAGTTGATTGTTTAACAGCACTCATGTGTCATGGCGGGGGGACTCTTGAGGCAATCGCAAAGATTGTCGCTGAAGAAACGGGTGTACCTCTAAGCAAGGTAGAAATTTCGCCAGCAGATACGCGCTCAACGGGTTATGATGTCTGCACTCATGCCACCAGAGGAGTCTACTGTGGTGGAGCTAGCGCTCAAAGAGCTGCAAAGGATGCAAAAAGCAAACTGTTGGAATTTGCTTCACGAATAATAGAGGTTAATCCTGAAGCATTGAAGATTCGACCAGATGAAGATATGGGCCAAGGTATCATATACCTGGAAGGGGTGTCGGGGAAATCCATAACAGTCGGTGAAGTGGCAAAAACAGCACAGATAAAAGGATGGGGGACAGCAATTTCTGTTGTAAGTCACAGGCAGGTGAACTGCCCACCTTGTTTTGTCACCAACTTTATCGAAGTTGAAGTAGACACAGAAACAGGACAGATCAAGCCTGTTAAGGCTGTTGCTGCCGTGGATGCAGGGACTGTAATAAATCCTGATCTTGCTGCAGGGCAGCTAGAAGGAGGACTTTGTAGGGGGATCGGATTAGCGCTTCTAGAGGACACCGATTATGATCCGGAAAGTGGAGCATTGACTTGCGGAGCCAGCATGACAGATTACAAAATATACACTTCTACGGATATGCCTACGGTGGATAATATTTCTACATTTTTCGCCACGACCTTTGAACCATCTGGTCCATTGGGTGCGAAGGGAGTTGGTGAGGCGGCCAATAATTGTACTGCAGGAGCGGTGGCGAATGCTGTCTATAACGCTATCGGGATACGGTTCTTCGAGGCTCCTATACTTCCGGAGAAAGTCTTGGCAAAACTGAAAGAAAAGGATGACAAGCAATAAGGAAAATAATGGCGGTGAATACGAGGATCTTAAAACCTGAATTTGAGTATTTTGTCCCTAAAAGTCTTCAGGAAGCGCTGCAATTGATTGTCCAATATGGCCCGGAGGCAAAGGTAATTGCAGGGGGAACGGATCTTTTAGTTCAGATGAAGCAAGAAGTGATATCTCCAAAGTATCTCATCAACATAATGAAGATCCCCGAGATGCAGTTTATCAAGAAAGAAAAGGATTGGCTTCGAATAGGCGCTGCCACTAAGTGGAACGAAATCGTAGACTTTTGTGCAAAGAATGACAAGTATACTGCGCTTTATGAAGCGAGTCATTCATTGGGGAAGATCCAGGTTCGGAACATGGGAACTATCGGGGGAAACCTGTGTACAGCCTCACCGGCTGCAGATTCTGCACCTGCAATTTTGGCGTTAAATGGCAGGGTAAAATTGGCCTGCCTGGGGAGAGAAAGAACTCTTGACCTTGAAGATTTTTTTAAAGGTGTAAATGTAACAGCTCTAGCCCCTAACGAAATCATGACTGAAATACAAATTCCTTCAATCCAAAAAGGAACTGGGAGCGCTTTTTTAAAAATTACACGCGTTGGTGCAGATATTTCAAAGATCAGCTGTGCTGTCGCTGTGGAGAGGCAGGGCGAAATCTGCACGTCTTGCCAAATTGTTTTGGGTGCTGTAGCGCCTGTTCCCTTGAAGCTTAAAGATGCGAATAAAACCATTGGAGGGAAACACGTTGATTCTTCTCTCCTTGATGAAGTGGGGCGTAAGGTCTCTGAGGGGATCAAGCCAATCACAGACATTCGATCCACTGCTGATTATCGAAGGCAGGTCGCTGCTGTTTTGTTCAAAGATGTATTCTGGATGGCATGGAAAAGAGCCGGAGAGGGAGAATGAATAAAAAGGTGGTGAACTTTACAGTCAACGGTGAGCCACATGAAGTCCTGGTGGAAACCAATACGCTTTTGCTCCATGTTCTGAGAGATGAACTGGGATTGACTGGTACTAAATACAGTTGTGGCACTGGTCAGTGTGGGTCCTGTACAGTTCTTGTGAATGGAGAACCCATATTGAGTTGTATTTTCTTGGCTGTCGCAGCAGAAGGAGCAGACATCGTGACAATAGAAGGATTGTCTGCACCGGATGGAACACTCGAATCTGTTCAAGAAGCATTCCTCGACTTTGGTGCCATTCAATGTGGTTTTTGTACGCCTGGATTAGTGTTGATGGCAAAAGATTTATTAAACAAAAATCCTAATCCTTCTGAAACAGAAATTCGAGAACACATCAAGGGAAATCTCTGCCGATGCACGGGATATGTAAGCATTGTTAGAGCCATCAAAAGCTGTAGCAAATAGCAGGATAAAAATTTATCAACTGTTAATAAAGACAGCAATAATCGGCAAGAAGGAGGCTTCAAATGGAGGGAATGGACTATCTGAGACCTAGGAATTTAAGGGATGCCTTCAATGCCATTGAAAAAACAAAAGGGCTCATAAAATTCATAGCTGGAGGTACGAACGTCATTCCTGACATTCGCGCGGAGACGTTATCCCCGAAGTTAATCGTTGATCTGAGTGTCCTCAAAAGCCTGTACTATATAAAAGAAACGAACAGAACTATTTCAATAGGAGCTCTTACAACTATTTCGGAGATTGTAAAATCCGATGTCATCCGTAGAGTGGCACCAATCCTGTCCTCTGCAGCTCATCAGCTGGGAAACACCTTAACGCGGAATCGAGCTACTCTAGGGGGGAATCTTGCCGATGCTTCCCCAGCGGCAGATATGGCTCCTCCATTATTGGCATTAGAGGCCCTTATTCACACGAAGTGTGGCCAAGAAAGCGGCAGAAAAATTTCTCTGGATAAGTTTTTCCTCGGACCAAATAAAACAGTTTTGGCGAAGGATGAGATAATAACAAAGATAACATTTTTGAAGCCAAAAGAATCAGCCCATGGGAGCTATATCAAACTGGGATTGAGGGACTCAATGGCGATATCCATAGTGAGTTTAGCTGTTATGCTTCAAGTAGAAAACAATGTTTGTCAGAAAGCTAGAATTGCACTCGGAGCTGTAGCGCCCACACCAGTTCGGTCATATCGTGTGGAGAAAGAGCTTGAGGGAAGGGAGATGAGCATAAAAAATATCCATGAGATCGCTGTTTTAATTGAAAAAGAAATCTCACCGATTAGCGACATCAGAGCCTCGGCTGAATATCGGAAATATGAAACATCAGTATTGTTAAAAAGAGCTATTCAGCAAGCCTTAGAGAGAGGGAAAAAATGAAGACCTATTCCATCCATATAATTTTAAATGGAGAATCGATAAAAATAGATGTCGCTGCTCAAGAGACACTTCTTGAAACGCTCCGAGACAAACTAGGAGCCACAGAAGTAAAAAACGGTTGTGGCAAGGGTGACTGCGGATCCTGTGCCGTCCTGCTTGATGGTGTAGCAGTAAATTCCTGTCTCACCCTAACATTGCAAGCAGATGGTAAGGAAATCACGACCATCAAGGGCATAGGAAACGATGAAAATCCCCACCCTCTCCAAAAAAGCTTTATTGAGAAAGGGGCCATTCAGTGCGGATTTTGTACAGCTGGAATGATCGTATCTGCAAAGGCGCTCTTAGATACAAATTTAAGACCCAGTCGAGAACAAATCAGGGATGCCATTTCTGGTAATCTCTGCCGATGTACAGGGTACAAGAAAATCATTGATGCTATCCAAGATGTTGCATTTGAGTCCAAACCATAATATTGACGGAGTCCATCATGTCAGATACAAAAAAAATCGAGACCCCTCATAAGAAAAGCTTTAAAAGTGTAGGCAAGCCCCAACCCAGGCATGATGCGCGGGATAAGGCCTTTGGATATACAAAATACGCGGACGACCTCTCTATTCTCGGCATGCTTTACGCGAAAGTCTTAAGAAGCGAATATGCAGCAGCAAATATTCTGTCCATTGACACAAAAAAGGCAGAGAAGCTGCCGGGGGTTAGAGCCGTATTGACCGCCAAAGATGTCCCCAATAATGAAACCATCACTCGCTTTGGCCAAACTCATAGTGTGGGTGGCTTTGAAGGTCTTTACAGGGTTCTCGCAGACAAAAAAGTCAGATTTAAAGGGGAAGCAATTGCATTGGTAGCAGCAGAAACAATAGCGATAGCCGAAAAGGCGGTGAAATTGATTCGGGCTAATTATGACCCTCTACCTGGAGTCTTCGACCCGATCGAAGCGATGAAACCAGGTGCATATCAAGTAGGTGAGGGGAAAAGTAACGTTATTTGCAATTATAAAGTGAGAAAGGGTGATGTGAAAAAAGGATTTTCCCTCTCCGATGTTATAGTCGAAAACACGTATCGCGTTCCATTTGTAGATCATGC
>Ga0307379_10005192_pt1 | contig 18271 bp, 13 predicted proteins | sample UN2MG_FD_202237 | JGI IMG/M metagenome (GOLD analysis project Ga0307379, IMG submission 202237) | Soil microbial communities from Risofladan, Vaasa, Finland - UN-2 | ecosystem: Environmental > Terrestrial > Soil > Coastal area > Acid sulfate soil | place: Finland: Risofladan, Vaasa | collected... | reverse complement strand
GTTGTGTCAGAGAAAATATGCATATAGTTTACGTTATAGAAATACTGCCATCCAATTTCACGGCCTACGGCTTCAGGAGCTGTATTAAGACCAGCCTCTATATTCTCGTTTCGGCGAATGGTGTAATCAAACGTACCAAAAAACCTGTCGTTAGAACCCATCTGCCAAGTCATTTTTCCCATGATTCGGGGACGCCAACCGTATTCAACTGGACCATCGTACTCTTCGATGCTATCTTTATACCTTGAGTATTTAGCACTCAGATACCACCACAGTTTATCCTGGATGAAGGGGCCTCCCAGATTGAGGTGGAAATCATACTCTGAACTCCAACCTCTTCGACGAAGATAAAGATCACCCTCTTCATCACGATAGTCATCCCAGTTTGAGCTGTGGAAACCAGGCAGCTGGAACCAGAAAGTTCCTAAACCTTGGAGATTGTTTCCTCCACTCTTGGTAATGGCTGAAACCACGATTCCAGTGAACCCATCGTATTCGGCATTGGTTCCCTGTCCCATCATCTTAATCTCTTCGATCGAATCATAATCCAAGCCCACTTCGGGTTCACCCGCTTCCGGGCTGTTGGTCTTAACCCCATCGATCAAGAAGTTACTCGACAAGGCTTCTGAGGCACCATAGGGAGTCGCATAGCGCTCTCCTACCGAACTGGGGGCGTACGTTATTTGTGTACGGAAACTTCGACTAGAGGGAAGATGCATAAGGAATTCTTTTTCCATAACAGCAGTGCTCAATTGCGAATCCTTGACATCGATAATCGGAGCTTCTGCGATCACCTCAACGGTTTCTTCGAGGGATCCCACAGTGAGAACAAAAGTCAGTGATAAAGTCGCCTGAGCAGAAATTCGGAGATCAACGAGTCTTTGGGCTGTGAATCCCTCCAGTCTTGCTTCGGCTTCGTATGTTCCTACAGGAAGAGCTGGAAACCTGAAACGTCCGTATTGATTCGTGATTACACTCTGACTTCCTCCTATAAGCCCAGGTGATGATAATGTGACTTCAACACCAGGAAGAGGTTCACCTTCTGGAGTCGTGACATTCCCTTCAATCGCACCGGTTTCTAGGGACTGTGAGAACGTAAGTGAACACAGAAAAACTAGCAGACCGAGGGAGATTAAAGATATTTTTCCCAATCTCTTCATTTTACCTCCTTAAAATTTTATTTTTTTTGATTGGATTTATGTGAATCCATCTTTCCCCGAAATTGCGATTTCTTAGCCTAACCATATTCGTTAATACTTCTACCTGAATAAGTCAACCAAATTAATCTTAAATAAACACATTCATAAAGAAATTTAAAGCATACGAAAGAAAAAGTCAAGATTTTTCGAGGATAAGTTATAATTTTATTGACTGTCGGACTATCGGCTTGCATAGCTCTTCATTTCTTGATTCAAATGGCAAAATTGGCTTATAACAATATATACGGTTTATTACTTAATTTAGTTCATCCAACTCGAAGTATCAAAAATATCTTCGCCGTGACTTTGTTGCTTTTTCCTTTTTTTTGACAAATAAAACGGTCATCCCAGACTCTCTATAATCTTTTTAGCTATGGGAGCATTCGGATTCTCAGGATCAAGCTCCAGGAATTTCTGGAGCAATTCTTTGGCTTTTTCCGTATCGCCTTGGCCGATGGTAATGATCCCAAGATGGTAATACGCGTCCGCATAGTCTTCATCGAGCACGAGTAGATTCTCAAACACGGTTTTGGCCTCTGAGCTTTGTCCAAGATTCATAAGCACCACACCATAGTTATAGAGAGTTGTGATATCCTGGTCGCCCAATTCTACGGCTCTATGATAAAACTCGTTAGCTTTTTCATGGTTTTGTTGTCTTGCATAGATTTTGCCCGATCTCGAATATGGAAGGATAAAATCAGGTTTAAGTTCTATCGTTTTCTGATAGTCGGCAAGGGACTCCTCTATCTTTCCGTTATTCTCATGAGATAATCCTCGATAAAAATATAAGAGGGGATTTGACGGATCTTCTGTAATCCCAGCTGAAAATTCCTGCACAGCCTCGTTCCATTTGGCCTCATTGAATAGCTTCATCGCTTTTTGTGCTGCCTTTGGAGCTTCAGCGATTGGGTCTACTTCCAGGACTTGGAGTTCAAAATCACTTTGGATTGTATCGGCGAGCCTTGCGCGTACTGTTTTTGATGTTGGTAGAAAACCCTCCTTTTCCACAGTAAATTTATAATAACCAGGTGTAAGCCCGCTTTTGTAGTAATAACCTTTTTTATCAGTCTCGAGCATGTATCTCACACTATCACTTTTGGCAAAAACCATGATTATTTTAGCTTTGACTATTACTTCCCCAGTTCTAGCATCCTTGACATATCCCTTTATAGCGCCGGTGACTCCACTTTGGGCACTCCAAAAAGCTCTGCTCGATGAATTGATGGCGCTATATGAGAAAGCAAATGCACTGATAATAAGAACACATACAATCAAAAGAATAGAGTTATGAAATGTTTTCATCGCGTGGCTCCTTTATGTTTTTCTCTTTCTTGACTTCAGATTTATTCTCTACCTCTTTGGCCCTGTCAAAATAGATTTTGGCCTTTTCTCTTTCCCCCAGCGATAGGTAAATAGCGCCAAGCACCTGATTGATTTTGACCGTATCTCCGTAGTTTCTCAGTTCTTCGAAGTATCCTGCGGCTTTTTCCAGTTGCTTGAGTTCCAGAGCGGAATTCCCCAGAAGGAAGAGAACAGAATAATCCTTAGTGACATCTTCTCTCTCAAGAAGATCGATAACTCTCTCATAATCCTTGTTCCTGTAATAAGCTTTTGCGATGCTAGGGATCGTGATGGAATTCCACAGGGATTCGGGCAGTTTATTATAGTATTCGAGCGATTTTTGGATATTGCCGCTGTTGAAGTACTGTGTCGCGATTTCGAAATTGTATGCCGGACCAGAAGTGGGAGGGTCAGTCCATTCATAACCTTCGGGTTTTTCTGCTAGAAAAGGCAGGACCGCAACGATTTTTCTGTAAACTTCTCCCCCTTCTGTTGTTATGCTCAAGTAGTAATTGCTCGAACTCACGTCAGCAAGAGGCAAACTGAATACAAAATATCTCCCTTGTTTCACAACATCCTGAACATCAATAAAGTCATCTTCATTGTCCACGGGGATAAGACGAATATCCGGGGTGTCTTCTGTAAATACGATCCCTTTTATGGAATCCGTCTTGTTGAATACAGATCGAGGGTCAAACGAAATTTTATGCTTATCCGTACTAAAGGGCATAAACCTCCCAGCCTGAATCTCCTCTATCTTGAATCCCAACAGCACAGGAACAGTATTGTCGTTAATCTCAATCCTTTCCTCATGGATCAAGAACTCTTCTGTTGTTTTGTTCGAAAAAACAATATTCGCAGTAAATGTGCCATTTATTACTGGAACAAAACCTGAGAACATGATTTTCTTCTCATCGAGTGCTTGTTTCTCCATATTGTCAAGCTTAAATTCTATATTCTTCTCCTGCTGGTATATCGTCCTTCCGTCAAGGTCCTCAATTCTCAGGTTAAGATTGAACTTTGCGGAATGGAGGTTATCTGCGATTTTCCTGAGGCGGATACCATCGGGCATGATAGAGTAATTCAGAAATGTGTACCCTCTGTTCTTGCTCAAGGCGATTGAGGCATCCCCCAGCATTTCCTTGAAGGAATAAGTCACATCGACGATTCCCTCGATGGATTGAAAGCCACGAAGATATGTGTCGGATACTTCCTTTTCTGGGAGTGTGTATATCTGAGCAAATACATGACTCGAAGATGTGGCCGAGGCCGGCATATCTGGATGGCCTTCCCCTGGGATGACGGACAGTGTCGCGTCTGCAAGTTCGACATAGATACCTCTCAACTGGTTATATGCACTTCTAGCTCTCTCATAACCGGATCTATAACCAGGAGAAAGAATATCTAAGGCCGTATCCATTCCTGGATAAAACAATCGAAATTCTCCAAAATTTTCACGCTTGTAAAACAGAAGATTCATGACTGGCGGAAGTCCAGGTCTATTCTCGCCATAATACGTCCAAACCTCAGAATCGACGACCTGCTCGCCTCCAGTATAACTGTTTCTCTCGGTGGGCTCACCAAGAATCATGTATATTCTTCCTTGATCACTCCTGGTGCTTTTGAAGTGTTTCTTTACATAGTTGAGCCGTTTGTAGTACTCCAGCTTGTACTCATTTTCGCGCGTTTCAGGATTTGGGTCCCTGACGTTCCAAAACGAATTAATAAATCTCATCCGGTCTTCTTCTGTTTTTAGATCCTCGAAAACAGTTTTTTCCGCCTTGGTGATGATGGGCTCCACTTCCTTGAGCCACTCTTTGGCGGCATCTCTTTTTTGGGCATGAAGCGGCAAACACATCAACAAGAGAAACAGGTAAAAAGGCGTTCGGGAGACAGTCTTCATTTTATTCATATCAGCTCGCACGAGATTTGTGTTTGTCTTTTTTACAGCGCTTCGATAAAAGCACGTTTTTCGTCTTTGATCACATTGAGGACAACGTGCGTCATGACCCTCTCTATATGTGGGAGATTGAGTTTGGTTTTTAAGAAACTGTCGAGATCACGCCGCTTTTTAAAGAAACACACCAGAATCGCATCCCATTCACCTGTGAGATCATAAATCTCTCTCACTTCAGGGTAGTCCAAGATCACGTTGTATACGTCGTAAAGCTTTCCCTGGCTGATACGCATAGCAATGATAGTCGTTAGGGTGAAACCGAGAAGCTCCTCATCAACAGCCGGTACGTATCCTTGGAGGAGACCACTTTTCTCCATCTTTTTGACGTTGTTGTAGATAGCGGTCGTGGACGTGCCCACTTCTTTGGCAACCTCGCGAAAGCTTTTTCTGGCGTTTTCGTTCAGGGATTTTAAAATCTTTTTTTCCAGTTCACTGATCATACTGACCTCTCCCGATAAACTTAACACAAACTTTACATTCTGTATAAATTTTCTGTTCTATTCACGACAGATTGGCTTTAAATACGTCTATATAATAGCAAACTTCAACTTAAAAACCAAGATAATCCTGTGAAGGCAGAACTCTATTTTATGATATGCCACTGGTGTTCCTGGGGTCTTGCCAGGTACTGCAAACCGTTCTCCGTAAAGACAGAGATCTGCCCGATCCCCAACTCGAGACCATCCTTCCAACCCGGCACAACCACACGAGTATGCGGTTCGAAAGCATAGAGGGTATTGGTGTGGAGCTTGTGATCGTTCGTGACGATGGATGTCGGGTAATACCCGGGTCCTGAGGTCATCCCGGCCACATAGGTCTTATGGTCGAACATGTACCCCCCCTGGAGAAACCGCCGAAGGAACATTGGAGGAGGATGAAATCCCAATTCCGATTCGATGATCCCCACTTCCCGCGGGATCTTATTGGATGCGGCAACGATCTCTTTCCCTGTTCGCCCAACCTTAAATTCCTTCCGGAAGAGATCTTGAATTCGATTGACTTTCCGCAAAGCTTCTTTCAAGGCTTCAGGGACATCGGTTTCACCTTTCTTTAATACATACGCATGCTGATGCGAATCGGTGACAAGGCCAAGAAGGAAGAGGTCTGTGTCACAGCTCACAACTTCACCGCGTCTGATGACGACATTCACTCCGTTGCGAGTCCGGCCCAAGTGAAAATATTCCGGAGGGTCGTCGTACTTGGCAAGGTTTTCATCACTCCTTTGAACAGAGATCGAGGGATGGTTTTCCGTCTCCAGATCCAGCTCCAGATATTTGTGGCGGATCCACCAGTTCAGGTCATCCGTTGTGGTCACATCGGGAGTAATAACTCTGTTCGAATAGGCTTCGGCGATCACTTCATTGGCGATTCTCTGTACATGACTGTACACACTGATCATCTCGCGACTCATGGTCTCCAACCATCGGACACCCAGAGTCCAGGAATTTATGGATCTCGCCGCATACTCTTTCCCGAGAGCTTTCAGCATGTCTTCATTATTGTGCTGCCCGATGGCGATAGTCTTGGGATCCCGTTCCGCCACAAGTTTTGTGATGTGAGTATAATCCTTGGGTTCCACATATTCGATCTTTTTGCCGGTGTCATAAAACATCATGAACCTGGGGACTCGTTGAGAACGCGGCGATACATATTGACTTGGATAGGTCATCCCTTCATGGTTGGCGGGCAACAGCAGAGTATAAACAGGTCCTTCGTTGTTGTAATACAAATCGGCTTCATTGTTCCGGACGATCCACATGTCGACTCCCTGCTCGCGCATCACCATGGGAAGAACATGTTTTTTCTTCCAGTCCCACCACTTCTGCATCAATTTGACCCGCTCCCGCATCGGCATAATGTTCTTGCTGTCTTCGATCGGGATGATCTGCGTCCACACTTTTGCAGTCAAACCTATCATAACGATGAGTAATAAACATACAGTAAAAGATTGTTTGAATTTCATTATTTCACTCTCCTTTTATTCTCTTCACTCCCCGCAAAAAACCTGTCATTTAATCAAGTACCATTTTGTCTGCCGCCCGCCGAGATATTCGATCCCATTTTCGCTGAAAGCCACGGTCTGTTCGAGCACAACCCGGATGTCTTGGCCTCCCCATTCCGCGATCGATGTCTTTGTGTCCAGTTCCATAGCATAGACAGTGTTTAAGTACACAGGGTACTCACCCCGCCGTGTGGGTTCTTCAGACCCTTCGTGTCCTAGACCCGGGCCTGCCCCATACCGTACATTCTCATAGAATCCACCGTTCAATTCATACCGCATGATAAAAAGCGGGATCGGATGACTGTATATGGACGGCCTCAAATCCTCAGCTTTGGCAATTCTCAGGGCGGATAACCAGATATCATTTCCAGAGCGACCATCCTTAAATTCTGCTGCAAAGAGGTCTTGCAGTCTGTTCGTCCTAGCCATGGCTTTCTTTAATCCCTCGGGAGCGTCAGTCTCGCCTTTGCGCAAAACATATGCAACTTGCTGCGTATCGGTTCCTAGCCCCAGGTAGTTGATCCCGGTGTCGCAGCTGATGATATCGCCCCGCCTGATGACTGTGTTATAGCCATTCCTGGGAGGAATATCGACCCGGAAATGTTCGTCGGATTCTGCGTACTTTTTCCTATCCTCGAAACTCCTCTGCATTGTGATGGTCGGATGATCGCTGGTGAGGAGCCCAAGGTCTCTGTATCTCTGCCTGATCCACCAGTTCAGCTCGTCTGTAGTGGTGACGTCTGGGATCACAACTCTATTCGAGTACGCTTCTGCAATGACATCGTGGGCGATGCGTGTGACATAATGGAAGACACTGATCTCCTCAGGGCTTCTTTTTTCCAGAAATCCGATCGTGAGATTCCTCGAAGAGATGAACTTCGATGCCATAGTCTCACCCAAAGTCTGCTCCAGTTGTTCTTTATTCTGGTCGTTCACACCGATTTTTTTGGGAGTCCGTGCGCTTACGATCTTACTCAAGCTGTCTCTCTCTCCGAATATCAGCTCAACACCATCCTTTTCGCCCTTGTCATAAAAAACAAGGTAATGCGGTTCTTCGGGCACCAATCCCTCTTTATCTCCGGGTATCAATGAGAGATAGATCACACCTTCGTTCCGTCCGACAATCCACATATCCACGTCTTCCCGTCTCATAACTTCCGGAAGGACATGTTTCTGCCTCCATTTGAGCTGTCTCTCCATAAACTTGGCCTGCTCCCAAAGTGGCAATATGTTGTTGGTATCCCCTGAAGGTTCGATACTGTAGTCCTGCGCCTTCAATCCACATAAAATGACTGCGGATAGGACTAGCATCACAAATGTCATTTTGATTTTCATAAAATCATTCCTTCCTGCAACATGCGTTTTTTATATTAGACCCTTCCAGTCAATTTTGTCCACCTTTTTTCGCCGAAACACTTCATATTTTCATAGAATTGGAAAAAATGTTTAAATATTCGATATTCACTCCTATTTTTTTATCTTGTTTAACTTTTCAGGATTTACTATTCTTAAGGATGCCTATCTGAAGCATATCCCACTCTCAAATAAGGAGATTTCTTAGATGGATAAAGATGAACTTCAAATCAAAGTTTCAACCACGAGCCACCGGGCAGGGAAAATAAAATTGAACCGCCGTCAATTCATGAAGTTAGGAGCGGCAGCGACAGCATCCGGAGCACTGATGAGCGCAACAGGACATGCCGATCCCAGCATAAGACCTTCCATAAACAGTGCCTCAATCTCTGTATCATTGGATCTTGAAGTTAATCCTCTGCGAATCACAGACAAATGCAAACGCATGCCACAAAAAAACACGATCTTTGCGCGGCAACTCTGGGATTTTGAGTTTCTCCAGAGAATCGAATCCTCCATCGACCGATCTCGGCAGGAGGAATATCAGGACGCCAAAGGATGGACTCAACTGGATGAAGCTCTGGACGAGGCAGCATGGTCGGTGGACCATAAATTCGCATCAGGAAGCGAAAACGGCCAGCCCCATTCAATGGCCTATGCCTGGAATGAACCTGCACGAAGGAGAAAAGTAACTTTTTTAGATGCTGCAGATGCGAGTAAGAAAATCAAAAAAGCGGCCCGATATCTTGGAGCTAGCCTTGTGGGCATCACGGCTTATGATCCCCTCTGGACCTATTCCGAATTGATCAAAGAAAAATTCGAAGATGAATCCCAACAGGAGGGACCTCCCGAATATGAGATATTCACTCCCGAGTTTCCTTTCGAGCCCAAATCAGCCGTGGTTATGGCCGTTGAGATGGATTACAAAACGATCGCTCTTTCCCCTTCATCACTCGAAGGTGCAGCCACAGGACTGGGGTATTCTCACATGTGTGAGGTCGGATACTCGGTGTCAACGTTTATACGTGCCTTAGGTTACAGGGCTTTTGCTAATGGAAATGATGTCTCCCTAAGCATTCCTTATGCAATAGCTGCGGGTTTGGGCGAACTGGGACGCCATGGCATGCTGATCACGCGCGAGTATGGTCCCCGCGTGAGATTGGTCAAGGTCTTCACCGAACTAGAGCTCGAACCCGATCCGCCCAAGGCTTTTGGAGTATGGGAATTTTGTAAAAACTGCAAGCGTTGCGCAGATGCCTGTTCTTCTAAGGCTATTTCCGATGGAGAGCCCACTCTTGAGGGAAAAACGATTTCCAACAATCCAGGAGCTCTGAAGTGGTATATCGATCCGGAGAAATGCATTCAGTTTTGGAGAGATAATGGATCGGATTGTGCCAACTGCATCACGGCTTGCCCCTATAATAAGATAGCCACCTGGCCCCACCGCCTCTCAACCTCTGTTGCAGCTCTCCCGATGTCACCACTTCACAGCTTCTTATCACAGTTGGACAAACAGGTTGGATTCGGAAATATCGACAACCAAAAAGGGAATGCCAATTTCTGGGACGAACCATAAGAGATAGTTTGTAGGGACCGTTTCCCAAACGGTCCGTCCTACGAATGGCTCTCAATAGCTTTTAATAACCTGGAATTTGTTTCGGGAAATTAGCCGCGTTTAACTTCTGACTCTATTGAACATACCCGAGCAATCGGGGCAACCACAACGTAATGTCTGGGATATAGCTGATAATAATCGTCGTCAGTGCCAATACCAGAAGGAATGGAAGGAGCGCTTTTATACTTTTCTCTATGGGAATTTTGCTGATGCCGCACGCCACATAGAGGCATATCCCCACCGGTGGTGTGATCATGCCCAATCCCACATTCGCTTCAACAAGAATACCAAGATGAATGGGCTCCATACCAAACTGGATAGCAACAGGCACGATGATCGGCAACAGCACAATGATAGCGGGCAAGGCATCCATCACCATACCGAGCAACAAAAACACAATATTCACGAACAGGACAAACACGATCCAGTTAGAAGCATACTGTGTGATCGTTTGAGCGATCTCATGGGGGATGCGGTCGAATGTCATCACAAAAGAAATCATAGATGCTGTTCCGAGCACGATCAACACAACACCCGACAATGATGCTGTATGTAAAAGAGCTTTTTTGATGTCGGCGAGCTTGAGTTCTCTGTAAATAAAGAAAGACAAACAGAATCCGTATATCACAGCGACTGCTGCAGCTTCGGTGGGTGTAAAGATCCCTCCATAAATCCCTCCTAACACAATCACGATCATCAACATGGGAAGGATCCCGTCACGGACGATCCGGAGTTTCTCCTTCAAGGCAATTTTAGGTGCCAGGGGGAGATTAAGCTTTCTTGCGAAAAAAAACACGACTGTCATGAGTGCGATAGCATTGACAACGGATGGGAGTATTCCGGCAGCGAACAGGCCGCCGACAGAGATATTTGCCACAACTCCGATAATGATGAGGTCGATCGATGGGGGCACAAGGGAAGACGCGCCACCTGCCGAGGCAAAGAGAGCTGTCGAAAAGTCGTCAGGATATTTATTCCTCTTCATTTCGGGAAACATCACAGACCCTATGGCGGCTGTTTTTGCGCTGCCTGATCCGCATATCGCCCCAAAAAAGAAGGTGGATATCGTGACCACAATCCCAAGTCCACCACGGATACGTCCGAAAAACACGAGAGTCAGGTCAACGATCCGGCGGGCAATCCCCCCGTAAGACATGATAGCACCCGCTAGAATGAAAAACGGAATGGCCAACAATGTAAAGGAATCCAGGCCAGACATAAATTTTTGGGGAAGGAAAATAAAAAAATCAGGATCAAAAGAAATGTATACCAAACCGGCCAATGCAGACACACCGAGTGCGATCCCGATAGGCACGGATAACAAAAGCGCTGTAAAAAATACGATGAATATGACTATTCCCATGTTTTCTCTTACCGCGCAGGATTTTCGGCCGTTTCCTTTTTACGGATATCTATCCACCAGTTTCGAAGGACATAATAGAGCATCAAAACTCCGCCCACCACTGTTGAGGAATAAGGCACGGCCATGGACATTTGCGTGCTCGGCGCCACTTGTTTTGCCATGCTGAATGTGAATTCTGTCGCTTTCCAGACAAATATCATGAGGAATACAGCGACAACAAAAGCGACAAACGTGGTCATTATTTTCTGAAGGTTTTTCCCGAAACGATCCACAAGAAATCTCAGAGCAAAATGTGACTTGGTTTTGAATGCATAGGCGGATGCAAGGGCGGCGAGCCATAAAAACAGGTATCTAGCCAGTTCTTCAGACCACGCAAGGGACAGATGAAATATGTAGCGGAACAGGACTTGGATGAATGTCACACCCACTATTCCAACCAATATCACACACAAAGACAATTCCAGCGGCTGCTTCCAAAGCGGTTTTGACGTTGTTGTGTTTGGATCTTTAGTCATTCTCGGTATTTATAATCTGCTCGATGAGTGCCATTCCACCGACCTTTTCAGCATTGTTTCTGTAAACACGCTCCAACTTTTCCCGGAAAGGAGCTTTATCCACCTCGAAAAACTCCAATCCCAGAGCTTTGAGTTCCGTTAATGCTGATTCTGTAAGATCGTCCATAGCTTCCCGCTCCGCTAGAACCGAAGCTTTTCCAGCCTTCAAAACAGCATCTTGAATATCAGGTGGGAGTTTATTAAAGATTTTCTTGCTGAAGATCAGGGCGATCACCAAAAACATATGATTTGTGTAAGAGACATACTTGGTCACTTCATAAAATTTCTCATAAAGAAGGTCGAGATGATCTGTCTCGCCCCCATCCACAACTCCCGTCTGAAGGGCCGAATAGAGCTCGCCGAAGGCCATAGGTGTGGCTTGAGCTCCCAATGCGTTAAAGGATTCAACCAGCATCGGACTGGACATCACCCTGAGTTTTATTCCTTTGAGATCATCGGGACTCAGAACAGGCCTCTTTGAGTTCCAAACATTCCGAATGCCCGAAAACCAATAGCCGAGAACCAGGCAATTGAGCTTTTCTTCCACAATCCGGGCTAAATCTTGACCTATGGGCCCATCGATGACGCTGTAACAGTGATCGAGGTCCCGGAAAATAAAGGGTAGGTTAAATAATTCAGCCTCAGAGACAGAAGTGGACAAGCCACCCGCAGTGCTGGAGGCATTTGCAGCGATCAATCCCAGTTTCACCATCTGAGTGCCCTCTTCCTCAGAGCCGAGTTGTGAATTCGGAAAGATCTGCACCTCTACAGCGCCATTTGTTTCAGCTTCAAGGACTTCCTTGAATTTCTCATAGCCTATTTGGAAGGGATGTTTCTCAGGTCCATTATGGGCCACTTTTAAGACGATTTTCTTTGTCTTTTTTCCTCCCTCGCCAGAAGTTTTTACAGAGTTTTTGCAGCAAACAGAAAGGAACACAAAGGAAAAGACGATAGCGATGGTAATACAAACTCTTTTGGTTTTATTGTTTTTCCTGGATCGATTTTCCGATAATTTCATTCTCGGTGTTGTACCAGTCGATTTCTGACTAGAGTTTATGATTCTAATCAATAACTGAACATATTTCAACAAAAACATAAAATACGTTTAAAGATTATATTGACAGCTTCGAATTGAGTGAATAAGATGCAATTAGGGATATAAAAGAGTTAAAATTTAGGTATTCGATTCGAGTTTTGATTTAATCCTAATCTTTTCATGCTAACTCTTATCATCACCAGTTATGTGCCCAAATCAGTCTTATTTCTCCCCCGAATTCTGGGGGATTATATTTGGTGCTTTTAACTCACCTTTTTGAACTTATTTTTTTTGAATTGAGTTTTGGAGGGAAAAATAAAATAAAAAAATTTCTATATTTAAAGAGCATCGAGGCGCTCTATCCCTGGCACGAAGAAATAGTAATAGTACGTTAACAACATTATTCGCTAAGATGGAGGTTTGAACAATGAACAGAAGAAATATTGTATTTGTTTGTTTTATGTTTTCTGTCTTCCTCTTATTTTCCCGCAGCCCTGCAGAAAAAGAGATAAAGAATATGACCAACAGTGGAGATTATGAAGACCTGGTTTCCCTTTTTAAAGAATTTCGTGAGTTCCATAAACCGAAGATGACAAACGGAGTCCCCGACTATTCTGCCGCAGCCATGGAAGAGAAGGGACGCGGGCTCAAACACTATCAAGACCGGCTGGCAGCCATGGATATCAGTTCTTGGCCTGTGCCCCAGCAAGTCGATTATCATTTGGTGAGGGCAGAGATGAATGGAATGGAATTTTATCATCACGTTCTTCGGCCCTGGTCCCGTGATCCCTGTTTTTATCTTCCATCCCAGGGAGGAGCAGGACCTGTTATCCGCATCGACTTGAGGATTCCCGATAATCTGCCTCTCCCGGAAGACAAGATCGAGAATTTCAGGAAACAGCTGAAGGCCATCCCGGAGATATATGAACAGGCTAAGAAAAACCTGACCGAAGGAGCCAAGGATTTTGCGATCATGGCCATTCGGAGTGCAAAGGAGGAAAGTGAAGCATACCATAAACTCGCCGATTGGCTTGCAGAGTATCATCCGGATCTGGCAGCAGAGGCCACACGAATTCAAAAAGCTGTGGAGGAGTACGGTTTGTGGGTCGAAGAGAACCTTGACAGGATGACAGCCATAGCCGGAGTCGGAAAAGAGAATTACAATTGGTGGCTGAAAAATGTCCATCTTTTTCCCTATACGTGGGAGGATTGCCTGGATATTGTCGAGCGAGAAGATAACCGGGTTATGACCTTTCTGAAACTCGAAGAAAACAGAAACCGGAAGCTCCCTCCCATCGAACCGGTGTCATCCCAAGAGGAATACAGGGAAAGCGTCAAGGCATCTCTTGACCACGTTATGAAATTTCTCAAAGAGGAAGAAATCTTTACGGTCCAAGATTATTTATCGACAGATGATTACTTCGGAACATGGCACAATTTCGATAGTCCATGGCCGGAGCATCATGATTACTTTTTTAATTTTTCTCATCGCGAGTCACTTCCCGAAGAAACACATGAGTGTGTGGGTCACTATTTCGATGATCTGAGACATCAGCATGATGAGCGTCCCATCCGGGGAGTTCGACGCCTTTACGAGATCGACTGGATCAGGTCTGAAGGATTTGCGTTTGGATTGGAGGAGCTCTTGATGCATGCCGGTTATCTTGACCATCGCCCCCGAAGAGGACGAGAAGTTGTTTATGAACAGTCTGCATTCCGCACGTGCCGGGCCCTTGCAGACCTCAGGATGCACAGCCATGATTACACGCTAGAAGAGGCCATGGCCTTTGCCGTCAAATGTGCCCCCCATGGAGAGCTGCTCGAAGGCAGCCCGCATCTCAATTATGAAATGCAGACGACACTGCGCTACGTGGGGTGGCATATGGGGATGGTTGTGGGCAAAGTCCAGTTCATGAAACTCTTAAGAGACCGGGCTAAACAGTTGGGTGATGAATTCAATCTGCTCCAGTTTATGGATGAGTTCCTTTCCTCTGGTATGATCCCGATGTCCCTGATCCGGTGGGAGATGACGGGTTATGACGATGAAATCAAGGAGTTGTGGTAAATTCTTTTTTATGAATAATTCAGTTTGAGGATGAGGGAAAGATGTTAAAGTTTCAATTAAGAGTATTTTTCACCATTGTATTTTGTCTCTGTATGGCGCTATCCAGCCAGGCATTGACATCTCAATCACAAAAATCATCTGAGCCAAAACATGAAGTCCAACTCAAAAAAAGTGTTATGATTCCGATGAGAGATGGCGTCAGATTATCGACGGACCTCTACTTTCCGAAAGGCGCAGATAAAAATCTGCCGGTGATCCTTATTCGAACACCCTATAATAAGAATGAATTTAGAGATCAAAAACAAAGACCACAGGCTTATAAGTTTGCGTCTCAGGGATTTGTCGTTGCGATCCAAGATAGCCGTGGGAAATTCGAATCAGAAGGCATTTATTCACCCCCCGCAGGCCAGGAGGCTAAGGATGGCTATGACGCAGTGGATTGGCTTGCGAAGCAACCATGGAGTAACGGAAAAATCGGGACTTTTGGCTGTTCTTATCCGGCCGAAGTTCAAGCGGCGCAGGCCCCTCTAAGACATCCAAACCTTGCCTGCATGATTCCGCAATGTGGTCCCATGATCGGTGCAGCCAATGGCAGATATAGATACTGGTCCGGTTTTAAAGGAGGTGTTCTCGATTTGGCTGCAAGTATTTCATGGTATTTTAGCGCTGCCTCCAAGTATTCTTTTAAGCCCCCGACCTGTCTATCCGATGATGAGGTCCGTAAGATTCGACATTTTTTTGCCCCGGAACCCACAAATCTTCCGGATGTTGATTTTGAAAAACTGAATTGGCACTTACCGATTGTCGACATCATGAAAAAAGCGGGGTCTCCTCCCAACGATTGGGAAAAATTGATAACAACTGATTTTAGTGACCCATGGTGGCACGATGTGATGAGCTATTACGACGGCACAGAAAAAATAGATGTACCTGCGCTACATATGAGCTGTTGGTACGACCCCAGCGTGGACGAAACGATTTATGAATTCAATTATTTTAGGGAAAATTCAGTCTCGGAAACTTCCGCAAAGAATCAGTTCGTGATCATTGCAGGCACAACGCATTGTGGTTTCGAGAGAGCTACAGAACACACAATAGTCGGTGAGCGTGATATCGGAGATGCAAGGCTCGATTACTGGGACATCTATATCAAATGGTTTGAGTACTGGTTAAAAGGAATCAAAAACGGTGTTACGAAAATGCCGAAAGTACAGTATTACACGATGGGGCGAAACGAGTGGCAATTTGCGGACATGTGGCCACTCCCGGAAACTCAATACACAAAGTATTTCTTCCACAGCCAGGGGGATGCAAACAGCCGGAACGGAGATGGACAGCTTTCTCCTGAGCTACCGAAGAATGAGCCTTCCGATACGTTTATCTATGATCCGGGGCATCCGGTTCCCTCTATAGGAGGTCAGCGTGGCACGTCGTACGGGACTCCGGCTGGCGCCATAGATCAGACTCCGGTGGAAATGCGGAATGATGTTTTGGTCTACACAACGCCGATATTAAAGTCAGACATCGAAGTTACCGGTCCGATAGCAGTTGTGCTTTATGTCTCTTCATCCGCCAAAGACACAGATTTTACCGCTAAACTTGTGGAGGTGTATCCTGATGGTACGGCCTATAACATTCAGCAGGGAATATTCCGAGCTAGGTATAGGGAAGGATTTACCAAAAAAGTCTGGATGGAAAAGGGTGGCATATACAAGGTCCAAATAGACCTGGATGCGACCAGCAACGTTTTTAAAGAGGGGCACAGAATCCGTGTTCAAGTGTCCAGCAGCGATTTTCCGCTGTTCGAGCGAAACCTGAACACCGGAGGGAATAATTACGATGAAACGGAATGGATGGTCGCCGAGAACACGATCCACCATTCAAGCGATTATGCCTCACACATCGTTCTCCCTATCATTCTGGACAAAAAAGATTAGAGGAGATATCCTCCATTAATCTGGATATAAAATTCACATAGGAGACATAAGATGCATAGAGAAAACACATTTACGAAGACAACACAATTAGGGATCCTGCTCTTCCTTGTTTTTCTATTCTTCAAAGTGAGCTACGCACAAAAACCCATTCTGACCGACGAATTCGACCGTTTTTTGGTGACCAAGGAAACAAAAGTTGGTGATGTTATCGGGCAGATCGAGCTGGTGTTTCCGAATCCCAAAAGGATCACCTGGAGCCTTGTCCCACCGGTACCCGGAGGCGACCGGAGGCACTACCTGAAAGAGGGACAGCTCGATGCTACAAAAATCGTCACCATCGACCCTGATACTGCAGAGATCAGACTCAAGGAGCATCCCCCCGAATACCCTGCTCATTACTACGCTGAAGTCCGTGCGACTAACGAGGACGGATATATGGAACAGGTCCTCATCATCATCGCGCTCGAAGAAACACCCAAACGCGAAAATGCGCTGGATATTTTTACCCAGCGTATAGATACAGGCCCCATGCGTTTCTTTGCGACAGAAACGGTCGATCCCAAGAAGATCGAATACGCAGCAAGCGTCGCCAGTGCCCTACTCTCGAAGGACAAAAGAGGCTCAGGGCGTATCTCCAAGTACCTTAAGGAAAAGAATGTGGTCATGACAATTTTTAAGGCTTTTGAAGAGCGCAACACATCGATCAGTTTTTACATGCACAGAAGGAGCCTGGGCTTAAGAACGCAGGACCTTGAGGACGAAGAGATTATCCCCGATTATTTGCGGCTGGGCGGGCCGAGAGACTTGCGCCGCGATGCGTCCGTTGAGGAGATCACTCACTTGATCCACAGAGGGGGTATCATGGAGGCATATCCGGGTGTCCAGGTCCGGCTTGAACATGCCACGCAAGAAGCGATCGAGCGCAACTTTTATCGCCCACAGGATGGATTACCTGCCGATTCATTCGCTGATGAATACCTCGCCTTTGGCCTTGATATCCTGTATGGCGTCCGCTCTCATCGTTCCTATAACGGCGTGCCACTCACTCCTGAATACCTCATAGTCATCGACCCTGAGCTTTATGATATCCTCTCGTTTCTCTTTCCCTCCCGGGAGGAGTTCTTCAAGGAGATGGGATGGGAAAAAGATCTAAAAGGAGATCGATGATGGAGTATCGAACATTAGGCCGTACAGGTGTTATGGTTTCGCCTATTTGTCTGGGATCGGACGATTTTGGCGATGCCACTCCACCTGATGTCGCAGCAAAGATCATTTTAAGAGCACTCGATGCGGGGATTAATCTCATCGATACCGGAAATCTCTACGCTGAGGGAGAAAGTGAAAAAATAATCGGAAAGACGCTCAAAGAAAACAAGCGCCGCCATCAAGTCCTTATCTCTACCAAAGTGGACCATGCCCCCCGGAAAAAGGGCGTTTCCCTAGACGAACACGCAAGGCAACTCCCGGCTGAACATTATGAGAGCCTGTGAGCTCTCATTACAAGATCTTCGGACCGACTACATCGATATTTTCCAGATCCATCGTTACTATTCGGAATACCACATCGAGGAAACTTTAGGCGCACTGACAGACCTTGTCCTACAAGGCAAGGTCCGGTATGCCGGTTGTTCGACTTTTCCTCCATGGAAGGTCATGCAAGCCATAATGTTAAGTGAAATGAAGGGTTATGCCCGGTTTGTCGCGGAAGAGTCTCCTTATAACTTGCTTGACCGCCGTATCGAGAACGAATTGATCCCGTTGGCGCAGGAAAACGGGCTTGGGATACTCGGATGGGCTCCCCTTGCGCATGGCATGTTGCTTGGGTTTTACAGCAAAGAAGACGAATACC
>Ga0307379_10005190_pt1 | contig 18276 bp, 19 predicted proteins | sample UN2MG_FD_202237 | JGI IMG/M metagenome (GOLD analysis project Ga0307379, IMG submission 202237) | Soil microbial communities from Risofladan, Vaasa, Finland - UN-2 | ecosystem: Environmental > Terrestrial > Soil > Coastal area > Acid sulfate soil | place: Finland: Risofladan, Vaasa | collected... | reverse complement strand
ATTTCTTTTTTCATAGATTCCATTTATCTTCAGGGTAATGAGGGAGGCATTTTCTCTATTTTTACTCAAGCGAGGGGATCATTGGGAAGTGATGATCCTATCGTAAAAGGAATAGTTCCTACATTGTTTACAGTTGCGGGATTTGGAATCATGCTAAATTTTTTCAATTCTGTAATTAGGAAAAAAGTTGTTGATCAAACAAAACTAAAACGTATTATGAATGAAACCAAGACTTGGCAAAAAGAAAGAATGTCTGCTATGAGATCCAAAGATCAGGAAAAGGTAATGGAATTAAACAAAAAATCCAGTTACATGAACAAAATGTCTATGGAGATGATGCAGATGAATATGAAACCAATGCTTTTTACATTTATTCCAATGATTCTAATATTTTATCTAGTGCTGCCTCATCTTTTCACTTATACTGTTGCATTATCTCCAATACCCCTAAATATTTTCCCAGGTAATTTTTTTCATTTAACGTGCACTGCAGACCAAGTATTAGAATCAAACAATGTTTGTACTCAAGAAAATGAAGTTTACCTTTGGGCATGGTATTTTCTATCATCAATCGCATTTAGTGGAATAATAATGAAAATCACCAAAAGTTCAATGGGGATAAGTTGAAAATTTTTTCAAAAATTGGGTATATGAATTGAAATGATGTTAAAGTTTTTTCCTCTATTGATGTGTTATCCAAGCAATAATTCAACTTACTTGTGCAATAGTGAAGGGAGTGGTAAATAACGATGGCAAAAGCTTACGTTTTAATGAATTGTGAGTTGGGTTCAGAAAAAAAAGTTATTACAGAATTATCCAAAATTAAGAGCATTAAAGAATCTCATGGAACCCTTGGTCTATAAGACATTATTGTTCAAATAGAATCAGATTCTGAAGAAAAAATACAAGAAATTGTGACTGGAACCATACGTAAAATGCCCAAAATTCACTCTACTATGAATTTGACACGGTCAAGTTCAGAAGAGTTGTTTCATACCTCTGAGAAATTAATTGGGGCAATGCTAAGGGGGAATTCTGTTCAAGCCTATGTTGTAATTCACTGCGACAGAGGTGAAGAATATGCCATTTTAAAAAATATCAGTCACGTACCAGAAGTAAAAGAGGCAGATGTAGTTTTTGGATTTTATGATGTTATTTGTAAAGTAGAATCATCTGATTTTAAGATACTCGAGAAGGTCATCACTAAAGCGATTAGATCAATACCTCACATTAAATCCAGCATCACACTAAACATTATTGAGGAACAAGAATCAAAATAACAAAATTGAAAAAAAGTCTACAAAATCTTTTAGTCAATATAGGAGGACAGTAGTTAAACATGAAGTTGAAGTTGGGACATAAAATTGTAATATTTGCAATTGGGGCAATTCTTTTTCAAATATTTGCTGTTGCTTTTTTGTAGGAGGATCCCAAAAATTAATTCCAAATTCTTACTGAGTGAAATATGAAAAGTTCAGTGTTCTACTGTTTTTCGAGATCATTCTTCATCCAGTATTGTCCAAGACAACCCCATGAGTTGTTCCCAAGCAGGTGCAGATTCAGTGTTCTTTGACATACTATATTATTACAAAATGTGCTTAAAACACTCACGAATGAATCGTTCATAGAAATCATCAGTGTTTGCTAAATACTAATATGCAATTTTTAATTCAATTGGAACTCTCACCAAAAACCCTGATTCGGTTTTGGTCTTAAGTTTCAATTATCAAAAATATAGTTTTCATTCTCTTAATTCTCATCCTTCGCAAAAAATAATTCCAAAGCCCAATTGCGGTGTTGTAGTTTTAGTTCGATACCCTGTCAATTAATCGATGTTAACCGAAGTTTATCATGATAGTTTTTACAACAAATTAGCTGATAATCTAGTCTATGGCAATTATTCTGTGGGATATTTTGAAAAATTATTTCAGACTCAATTAGTCTAAAAACTCTAGTCAATGCCATTTCCATCAAGTTCTTACTATCCAAATGATATTCTCAAAAAATTATCGTCTAAACTTTAGTATTCTTTTGGTTTTTAGTAAGTTAATCTATTTTGATTTCCTATCCTGATTTTGAGAATCGTGAAAAATTATGTCAAATTGCATTTTTTCTCAGGCACAAAATATACCAGAGGTATGGAAACTCGGTAGTAAAGTGCGGTATGAGGATAGACTGACGCCATAAAATCAAATTGATGATAATTAATGGACTAATACAATTCCGATATACATAACCAGACCTTACAATTTCAGACCTTGAAGTAGTAGAGAAAAACATCAAAAAACTTTCTGCAAAGAATTCACAGTTGGAAGAAAAGTTCAATGACTTGTTACAGTACTTGAGAACCGACAGTATTGAGGTCCCCAATTTTTGAAATTATTTTTTGGAAAGGATGAGAATTGAATTATGTTTTCAACTTTTCAGCAAGCTCTTGTTTTTTTGGAACACCTGTAAATTCCAACTTTTCATTTATCACAATACCTGGAGCTGTGTATATGGGATATTTTTCTAAATACTCTGGCTTTTCAGTTACATCAATTACTTGATAAGGCACTTTCATTTCATCAAGCATTTTTTCAACAACGCTACAGTTTGAGCAACCTGGAGTGGTTAGAATCTCCACTTTCATGATTCTTTTTCTATAAACAACTTTGGATCTGTCTGAAAAGCCCATTGGCATGTAGGACTGCAAAAATGGTATGTCGCCCCTTCGTGTTCCAATTTTGCGGATTTGGTTGCATCTATCTCCATACCGCAAACAAGATCCTTTACCATTTCTTATTCTTCCTCATACTTAGTCCACCTTCAACTTGCCCCATTCAGTAACAGCGTGGTTTCCTGCAGTTTCTCCTTGACCTCCATCCCAAATTGCAAATCCAATTTTGTATTCATTTCCAACTGTAAACTGTTTATCCATCATTCCAAATCCTGCCACTTCAATATCTTCAGTAACAAGTAATCTTGAAACCTCAACTATCCATTCTCCTGCATCAGAATCATAAACACCCGCTGCAGTAAGATCGTTGTTCCCTCCCTGATTATTATCGTCGTCTCTGTAGTAGTGATCCTTTAGTTGCTCAAATGGTCCTGCAAATTCATCATCTATTACATTTGGGGATTCTGTATGACTATCAAATGCCTTCCAGTGCCAAATATCTACAATACCTTGGCCTATTGTTCTTTGAGGTACTGTGACATGTGGAACTCCAGCTGCACCCATTGCAATATCAGAGTTTCCAGAAATATCAAAACCAAGAGCAATTCGGTCTGTTTCAGTTTTTCCATCATTATTTGCATCATCATCTTGCCAACGGAGCAAGAAATAGATCTTCTCTCCATCGTTTAGTGACTTAGCTATTACTTGACGATTTTCATGAACATACACTGTTGAAAATATTACCTCCGCAACATCATTCCATTTATCATCAATTATTCCATCAACTATAATTCCTCCATCTGATTTGGTTGAAGGTAAAATGGTTGTATCAGGTTCTAATTCCTGTGGATCTTTGACTACTAGAAATCCATGTTGTTCATCGTGTCCTGCACCGCAAGGGACTGAACAATAATAATGAAATACTCCAGGTTTGTCAGCAACAAACTCCATCTCTGTAATCTGTCCTGGTAAAACTGGTTCGTTAATCTGATACTCATCAATGGCAATCCCATGAGGTACATCATCTGTTGCAAGATTGAGAGTTACATGATCTCCTTGGTTAACCTCGATAAATTGTGGCTCAAATCCTCACTGAAAAGCAACAATATCCAAACTCTTGTCTTCCCCTGATGTTGTACCCATTGGAGTATAGTTCATCATAATATACCCGATTACAATAACTGCCACTACGCCACCAAGTACGATAGAGTTTATTGCTTTTTTACTTGCCATATTTTTCCTTCACCACATATCCTATAACAGGTATGGCAATTAACAATACCAACATGGTCCATGGAATTGGCATGATGACATGTGCCCCCATTGTCATCTCTGACTCTATTCCAAATAATGGCATAACTTCATTCCATGCAAGATGAAATGGTGAGCGTTCCCACCATGAATGTCCAAAAAGTCCCAGTAAAAGGATGAATGCACCAACAGCTAACAATCCAAAACCTGTTGCTTTTTCAACTGCAACTCTTTTCTTTACCAAAGTTTGTGTTGCACTAATTCCTAGTATTGCCAATATTGCAATGAATATCAAAGGAACTGCTCGTCCAATACCGTGAATTAATCCCAGCGAACCGCCTACGACAACACTACCAGTGCCTATGATGTATGTTAACATAAAATAAAAGAATGGATTTGGGCAACCCACACCGGCATTACCCAAAAGTAAGCCCATGAGAAGTGGTTTTAGTTTGTCGCCACGTTTTTCTATGAATTTTGGAGTACCAGCATAAGATGGTAATTTTAGATTTAGTAATTTTAATTCAGACAAACCAAATGTGAAAGCTATAGATCCTGCAAAAAACCACATGACTCGTGTTGCTTGGTCTATTCCTGTATACTGTCCAAGCAATGCAACTGCAATCCCATATGCAGTTATTGTGATGACTAGTCCTATACCAAAAAGAACAGCTATACCTAATCCCTTTTTGTATCCTTTTCCCATGCATAGTGGAACTATAATGAATACCATGGGCAAGGTACATGGCAAAATTATCATTGAAAGACCTGCAGCATATGCTATTAGCAACCATGAAGCATATGGTGTAGATCCTACTTCTTCTTCAACAAGTTCGACTGTAGAAAGATAAAGTATTCCGATAATAAATGCAGAAAGCAGAGCAAACAGTAACAGTATCAAAATATTTTTTCCTTTGCTAGTTGCTACTTCTTGAGTCATACTCTATCTCAATGAATTTTTGAAATTACTCATCATTTTACATTGAAGTACATGCGATTTATTCGTAAGTTGTATTATCATACATGATTATCATAAAGAGAATTATTCCATTGCTATAAAAGACGAAAACAAGAAAAAACAATATGGATAAAACAATTTTGGTAGCAGTATCGATTATAGTATTTTTTGCGGGGTTCGGAGTAGGTTCTGTAGTATTTTACAATCAACCAAATATGCCAATCTTAGGTCATGGAATGACAGGGCCTATGTATAGTCCACAAGTCATGAATCAGATGATGGATGATCCACAGCTACGACAACAAATGATAGATACTATGATGGAAAACCCGCAATTTATGAACAATCTGATGCAAAACCAAGACTTTATGCAGCGGATAAATCCATAACCTGATACTAAATTGACCTTTAATTATACTGTAAAAACCCAAAAAAACATAGATGAAGTTATTGAGGAAATTACATCAAAACTTTCAGAAATAAAATTCGGTGTCCTTGGAACCTTAAATTTCAAGGAAATCTTTGCAAAGAAAGGAATTGATTATCCACATGAATACAAATTATTAGAAGTTTGTAACCCACAAGCCGCAAAACAAGCACTTGATTCTGATCCAAACATTGGATTATTACTTCCATGTACCATTGCAGCGTATGAGAAAGATGGTCAAAATTTTATCAGCTTGGCAAAACCTACAACATTACTTGCTGTTGCATCAAACACAGAGTTAGAATCTATGGGAAAAGAAATTGAGGCAAAACTAATTGAAGTAATTGAAAACCCCAAGTGATAAGCAAATTTCCAATAAATCCTACTTTCGTTCTATTGCTAGTTAGTATGCAAAATTCATGACTGAGAGAAGGGATTCTATTTTTATTGGTAGTCGATAAACTCGTTTACACTTTCTAAGCACATTAGCATTAGCTTAACTTTTCATTTAACAATAAACAGTAACTCTCCTACTAGGAGACTATTCTCAAATGATGAGAATCATGGTTAAGGATTAAATCTAAATCAAAGTGACTAAAGAAAAGATGGCGTTAACCTCAGAAATTGATTTTATAATTTTGGCTATTCACCTAGTTGTAGGTTTTGTTTTGGTGTATTTTGCCATGAAAGCCTTCAAAAAAACTCGATATCCTCCTATGGCTTTCCTTGCCATTGGTTTAGGATTTATTGTGGTTGGAGATACACTGATTGGAGATCTTTTTGAATTCTTAGGGCATGATATTGCCGAGATAATTGAAGAATCTATTGAAATTACAGGTTTTATCATCCTAATATTTGCCGTGAAAAAAAGTTAAGATGGAAAAGATAGATGAAATTCTCGCTATACTGTCTGACATACAGAGTAGAGAGATCATCAAAGTACTCTCAAAAGCAGAACTTACCGTACAACAAATATCTAATTTGCTTGACATCCCTCAATCAACAGCTTATCGTAAAATAAAAAAATTAGAAGAACTAAAAATAATTAAGAAAACCAAAGTGGTAAGAACTCTTGAGGGCCTTGATGAGAGCTATTACAAAAATTGGACATTCGAAATAGTTGTAATATTTAGAGATGACAAATTTTCTTATTCTCTTGAACATCTAAAGATGGAAGACAAAATAGTAAGGCTCTGGCAAAAGTTTTCTGAGTAAGTATTCATTCTCATTGTATGGGATTGGTAGATAGATTATTTATACAAATTCACATAGTAGTGATATGAAAAATAATCTCCACGACACAACTATGTGTAATGAGCAATACTACGTAATGCTTAAGAGGATTATTTCAATCGAGGGATTGTAGATGTCTCAAATGTTAATTCAAAAAAATGAAGGAGTCAGTAGAAACGCAAGATGGTCATGGGCTGCAAGATGTGTAAATGATTCTGAATACAATGTTGAAAAATCTCCCCTCTCAAAACCAGAACCAGGAGACTTGGGATTATTTAGAGTCAAAACAATTGGTTATCACAAACAGCTAATAACTAAAGATGACAAAAAGTTACGTCTTTATGAAAACGATCTCTTTGTAGGTGTTTTTGGAAATAGATATGCAACTGATGGTTTTGAAGGACGGGTGGGAACATTAGAGAAATTAAGTATGCTGACAGGGGCCGGAATGGTTGGAACTGTCAAATATAGGCACAAATCAATTAAAAAATCAACTAAACTTTCTTTTGTAGGATTACTAAAAGATGAAAATGGCAACACTGTAAATCTCAAAAAATTAAATTTTCACAAATCAATCCCAAAACAAGCACCAAAAAACTTGATCCTAGTTGTAGGCTCTGGCATGAACTCTGGAAAAACCACATCTGCTAGTAAGTTAATTAACGGTCTATCAAAGGAAGGTAAAAAAATTGCCGCCTGTAAACTGACAGGAAGTGTTTCTAATCGAGATAAAAATGAATTAAGTGCAGCCTCTGCTGATTATATTATTGATTTTAGCGATTATGGGTTCCCCTCTACTTATTTGTGTGAAAAAAAGGAACTAGTTGAATTATTTCAAACCATGTTATCAGATATTGAAAAGACGTCTCCAGATGTCATTGTTATGGAAATTGCAGATGGAGTTCTCCAAAGAGAAACCAAAATGATTCTAATGGATAAAAAAATAAGAAATTTAGTCAAAGGTGTAGTGTTAACTGCAGAAAGTGCACCTTCTGCATTATTCTCATCCCAACAATTACTTGATTGGAATCATAATGTGATTGCAGTATCAGGAGCTATAACATCATCTCCTTTATCTTCAAAAGAATTTATCCAAAATAGTGAAATTAAACTAGTGTCATCTGCAGACTCTGGTTCTGATTTATCTAACTGTGTAATTAATTTCCTAAAAAAATAGATTGTCCCAAAAATCCCCTTTAAGATATGCATTACACAGATTAAGTAATTACAAGATTGCCTTATTTGCTGCAATTTTTTGGTCAATTTTATTTGTAATTATCCCAATACAGATTCCAATTCTTACTGGATCTCTAATTGATGGATTAAATGGAAACCAATCAAATTTGTATAGAATAATATCTATGGATTTAACAAGTTTACAAATTTTAGAGATTTCAATAATTGGACTAGTGGTAATTGCTGGTGTTTATGGAATTACAGCATATTTTAGGACTACATCCAAGGCAAAAATTAGTAGAAATTTTGTTTTTGATTTACAAAGGGAATTGGCTCAAAAAATGGAATCATTATCCATGGATATTCACAGTAAATATGGTTCTGGGGATTTATTGAATAGAGTAATTCTTGATACAAACTCAGTACGGGGATTTGTTGATAGTACAATCATAAAGACGGTAGTGAATATTTTCCGAATTGTCTATCCTGTTATTATTTTATTCATGATGGAGCCTGTTCTTGCAGCAATTGCATCTGCTTTTTTACCATTTCAATTTCTAATAACTCAGAAATTGCAAAAATTGATGCGTAAAACTGCAAGAAGAATACGAAAACGCCGTGCAAAATTAACAACATTTCTAAAAGAAGATCTTGATGGCATTGAAACAGTTCAAACCTCTAATATGGGAGACCATCGAATTAAAAAAATTTCCAAACAGGTTGACCGAGTTGAAAAAATAGAACTCAAAGTACAAAAATATGCTGCAATGATTACAGGTTTAGCATGGGGATTGACCAGTGTAGGTTTAGCATTTACTTGGTGGTATGGAGGATTGCAAGTTTTAGATGGCAGTATGACTATTGGAACTCTTGTCACATTTACTGGTCTTGTTGTTTTTATTTATGCACCAGTTCGAAGATTTTCAGATGTAATGCGTGATTATAACAAAAGTATCGTAGCTGTAGAAAGGATACAAGAGATTTTGGATTTGCCATCCTCAGTTACAGAAATTGATAATGCGATACCACTGAACATATCGGATGGAACAATACAATTTGATAAAGTCTCTTTTGCATATCAAACATCAGATGTGATATCTGACGCAAGCCTAACTCTAAAACCTCATAGTCTTAATGTCATTGTTGGAAAGAGTGGTTCGGGGAAAAGTTCGTTTATGAGATTAATTCCAAGATTGTACGATCCAAATAACGGTAATATTTTGATTGATGAGCAAAATATTAAAAATGTCACAATAAAGTCACTTAGATCACAAATTGCAGTGGTTACACAAGATCCCATCATATTTTCAGGAACAGTCTACGAGAACATTACCTTAGGAAATCCAAATGCAACTATGGATGAAATCGAAGAGGCGTGTAAAATTGCAGATGCACTCGAGTTCATAATGGAATTAGAAAACGACTTTCAGACAGTTTTGGGACAAGGAGGTACTACTCTTTCTAAAGGACAAGGTCAAAGAATCACCATAGCTCGTGCCATACTTCGAGAACCAAAGATTTTGTTACTTGATGAGCCAACATCTTCTCTGGATTCTACTTCTGAATCTATTTTTATATCGAATCTTGATAAGTTAAAAGAAAAAATGACTATTGTGCTCATAATTCATAATCTGGATATGATAAAAAATGCAGACCAAATTATTTTAATGAGGGATGGCAGACCTCAAACTATTGATTCCTATGAGCAATTGTTATCCGCACAAGATTTCAAATCCCTTAAACTAAATCAAAATAAACCAAACCTGTAGATAATGAAAAATATTACAATTGGGCAGTCATTTTTAGGAAAACCTCTTAGGGTGGATTTTGTGGGAGATAAAAAATCTCCCTTGAAAATATTTATCATGTCTGGTCAACATGGAGATGAAAAATATTCAAAAGAAGCAACAACTAAACTAATAGGGCATTTCAGATCTATTTCCAAGTGTCCATTTTACGCTGCAATTCTAAGTAATGCAAATCCAGACGGATACCAAAATCAAACTAGAGAAAATGCACAGTCAATAGATCTTAATCGAGATCACTTGTTATTACAAAGTAATGAGACTGAGGCAATTCATTCATTTGTAAGAAAATGGAGGCCACAAATAGTAATTGATGTTCATAATTATCCATCAAGACGAAAACATTTACTAAAAAAACATTTGATAATCAATCAGGATATTTTTGTAGATGTTTCAACAAACTTGGCAATTCTTCAAACTTTGAATGATAAAAAAATTAATGAATTTATTTCAAAAGTAAAACTAGATCTTTATTCTAAAGGATTTTCCTGTGATAGATATGTTATTTTTCAAAAATCCGGCAAAATACGACATAGTACACTTGATGTAAAGGATGCAAGAAATTCCTTAGCATCACGTTATGATTTGTTTTCAATTATTTTAGAGGGTAAAGAACCATTAAAAAAAGAAGGAGTTTTGGGTGAAAATAGAACTGTAATGTCTCAGTTTTCTGCTCTTTGCAGCGTAATTAATTGGCTAGTGCAAAATGAAGAGGAATTTAACTACAAACCCCATGTTTCAACCAAGGGGGAATTGGTTCCAATCCGAATTAAATATAGAAACTCTAATGAAATAATTGAACTTGAAGTAAAAAATTCAAAGACTAAAGAAATCAGTAAAAAAAAATTTAAAAATTATTCTTCTGAGGTGGAAATTTCAAAATTTATTAGATTACCCAGTGCTTATGGAGTTCCAAACTCTTTGACAAAACTAGTCAAATTATTAAAAAAACACGGGTTTTCTTCCTTAGATAATTTTAAAATTGGCAAACATAAAATGTATTACTTGAAAAACTCCAAAGATAAAAAATCATCTAAACAGCAAATAAAGAAAAAAATCATTACAAATCAAATTTCAAATTACACTGTATTCCCTATCGATCAACAAGGTGGGCGATTTTTAGCTGTACTATTGGAACCTCAATCAAAATTTGGTTTACATAGATTTCCAGAATTAAAATTAGATTTTTCAAAAAATTTGGAATATCCTATAATTCGTATCTAAAACAGATGATTGAGAATTTAAAATTAAGTCAAACAAGTATCGAGTCTTGGTAGATTCACACCTTCTAGATGCAGGTTTTTGCTAATTTTGGTAGATGAATCCTGCTATGTGGATTTTTTAAGAGAAAAACATCAAAGTGTTGTTTGCAAAGAATTCACAACTAGAAGAAAAGTTCAATGATTTATTGCAGTACTTGAGAACTAATAGCATTGAGGTTCCAAATTTTTGAAATTATTTTTTGGGAAAGATGAGAATTGAAAAAAATTGACGTTACGATTAAGATCTTCTTAAGTAATAGCATTTCCTAATACTATTCAATGAACCAAGCAGTACTAATTGGAATTATTGCCGTAACTTTCGTAGCAGGAATTGGGACTGCGTACGGGGGAGTAATACCAACTATAACTTTAGATGGGAATGCAGTTGTTACAGGAGACACTACACTTCTTGGAGGTTTGACTTGTACAGATTGTGTGGATTCAGCTGATATTGTAGATGGTACCATTGCTATTGCAGACTTGGCACCATCTGCATTAGGTACCAACTTTAATCAAATTCAGAAAGAAGTTATCAAGTCAGGACTTGCAAACAACAATAAAATTGAATGTACCTCTAACAAAGACTTTCTAGTACACGTTTATGTTTTCTTGAGCCCTGGTGCTTCTTACAACGTGAAATTTGAAGCCCTTGGGGGAACGGTGAACGATACTATAACGAATCCAGGAGCTTCGGGTATAGTAAATTCATTCACACTTTCTGGAGCTCCGGGTGAAAAGGTAACCGTGTCCACAGTAAGCATACCTCATATGCAAGGTATGATATCTCTTCAGACAGATTCAGATGCCACAGCAAGCTGTGTTGACGTCATTTAACTCTCCTTCTTTTTTATTCTCCAACAAATCATAACACATGTCATTACCTAGTTCTTGGCTAAAATTATGCACGAAATGGGGGGCTTGTCTTTTTACTGACAGTAGATAAACTCGTTAATACTTCGAATTTCTAAAGACTAGAATAATTTGCATAGAACCTACATTACATGAACAATATTCACTTTAGAATTTCTAAGAAGTCCGTTAATCAATGTTAAATTTTCAACATAATTTTGAAAGGGATGATGCTAGATTGATAAGGAAAATCAACTCAAAGCAATCATTGTGGTGGAATTAGATAGACGAATTAATAATACATTCTTGAGAATATGGTGAAAATTATGTCATATTGAAATTTTCTCAGGCACAAAATATACCAGAGATATGGAAACATGGTAGTAAAGTGCGGTATGATGATAGACTGACTCCATAACCTCCAGATAACAAACCAAAATATCATCTATGATAATAAATAACAAAAGTTTGTAATTATTTTAATGCCTCAAGAAGAAAAACGAATGGGTGTAAATCGCACAATCTCCCAAATAATTGATGCAAAAACTACTACTGAAGGAGATGGTTTTATTGTCCATAGACCCTTCCCAAACCAAAGCATCAGAGATTTTGATCCTTTCTTGTTACTAGATGAAATGGGCCCCATTGAATTATCTCCAGGAGAGGCAAAAGGCACTTCTGATCATCCTCATCGAGGCTTTGAAACCATTACGTATGTAATCGATGGTGCTTTTGAACACAAAGATTCTCATGGAAATTTAGGACAATTATATTCTGGTGATGTTCAATGGATGACTGCAGGAAGTGGTGTTGTACATTCTGAGATGCCAGAAAAAAAATTTGTGAAAAAAGGGGGAAGATTACATGGTTTTCAACTATGGGTAAACTTGCCAAAAAAAGACAAAATGATAAAACCTAGGTATCAAGATGTATCATCAAAAGATATCCCAATTGGAAAAAGTAGCGACGGTAAAGTTGAGGTTAAAGTAATTGCTGGTGAGTCCATGGGAAAACAATCTGTAATTGACACAAAAATACCAATAGTGTATCTCCATTTTACAATACAACAAGGGGGAATAATTACTCAGAGCATTCCAAAACGATACAATGCCTTTGCATATGTGATGAGTGGTGTTGGTGTATTTGGAGATGAACAAAAAATTGTCAATAAAGAACAAGCAGTATTTTTTGAGAGAGATGGTGAGGAAATAATTATCTCTACACCATTTGATGCCACTGAACCCTTAGATGTAATACTATTGGCAGGAGTTCCAATCAATGAACCCATCAAACGTTATGGACCCTTTGTTATGAACACCGATGAAGAATTGACTCTAGCAATTTCAGATTACAAAAATGGCAAAATGGGTAAAATTGATTTCTAGATTATGTATAGCCAAAAAATGAACAATCATCCAAATAAAATGTGATAATTTAAACAAATTTTGATAATTCAGTTAGATTAACTTAAATATTATTTTTCTTCTACTTGTGTGACGAGGACTATCTAATAGACTGAATCAAGAATAACCCTGAGGAAGAGATAGGAAAAAAGAAAACCGCAAAAAAGATGGAAGCATCTAAATTTTGAAAAAAGGTTTTCAATTATACTCGTTTTATTTTTTTAATAAATTTTTAATTCAAAGAACCATTATATCATTTTACTAGAATTTTATTATTTGAAATGATTAGTAATTAATTTTTTTAATTCGAACGTTACTTCCTTTAGTTTCTAAATAATGTCCAACAAAATTTGTGAATTGTTCTCCAATTCTATATCCTAACGCACCTTCCATCATACCTGATTTTTCAATTATATCTGTCATCTCTTCACTAATTTGAATATTAAAAAATGTCCAACCAAATTTATCAAAAGGATCCTCCATTGTAAATCCATTCTTTACCTTACATTCAGTTTGTAAATCATTTAGAGCTTGTTTTACTATGGGTAATTCCTTGTCATAACTTCTGGTGCTTAATTGAAATATTGGATTCAAGATCTGTTTACTCTTTTTTTATCTCTGCAAATTCCACACAAATAATTTTCCTTAAATCCCTGTAACTCTTTGTCAAACCCATCTGTCTTTGAATATTTTTCTGATGTTTTAATTCCACCTGGTACTTTTTTCTCGCAATTAGAACAATAGATATCCGTGTTAAATCTAATTGTTTTTTCATTTTTTTGAATTTTTCCAATTATCATAAATGTTAGTGGTATCTTTAGTATATGAAAATTTATTTAATTTAATGATTAAGGAATTCAGAATTTTATTATGGACGGTATTTTTTTAACCAATCTAATTTATCAAAGGATAATATAGCAATCCAATTGGGTAAAAATTAATTGTCAGAATATGGATTACCTACAACATTAATCAACAAAAGATTACTTTTTGTAGGTGTTTTTCTTATTTCACTTTCTGGATTAATACTTGAAATTGCTATTACTAGAATTTTTTCAGCAGCAATTTGGTATCACTTTGCATTTGTTGCGGTATCAGTAGCACTAGTTGGATTAGGCTCATCGGGACTATTTGTTCATTATAGAGTAAAAAAAATAAAAGAAAACTGGGCAGAAGATATTACAATTCTCTCATCTATTGGAATCTCCATTATCATTCCAATCACATTATTGGTAATGCATAGTTTAGCGTCACAAATACTCTATCTTCCAATTTTCATGTTCTTGTTTGCAATCCCTTTCTTTTTTATTGGCGTGGTTATATCTGCCGCATTTAGTGCTTTTGCAAAAACAGCAGGTCGACTTTATGCATTTGATCTAATTGGGGCATCAATTGGGGCGTTATCTGTAGTATTCTTTTTATCTTTAATTGGAGGTGAGGGCACCACACTATTAGTTGGAATAATTTCATCAACATGTGCCATAATTTTTTCGTTAATTACTAAAAATAAGAAAAAAATACTAATTAGTTTTCTTTTTGTTTTGATTTCTATATCATTATTAGTTATTAATTTTGAGTTGGGCATTTTTTCTATTCAAACAGATCCTACTGCGAACAAAGATCTTCCAATTTTCCTACGAGAAAACCCTGGATCAGAAATCTCAAAAACCCAATGGAATTCTTTTTCTAGAATTGATCTAGTAGAAGGAATTTCTGGCGATTGTATTCCAGCATCTGATCCTAGGAATCCGTCTCAGTGCGCCGAAGAAGGACTAATTGCAAAAATTTTCATTGATGGTGGTGCAGGTACTAATATTATTTCTTGGGATGGCAATCCCGAAAGTAGAAAGGACCTTTCTTCTTGGATGCAATATATACCATTTACTATGCACGAAGATCCTAAAATTTTGATTATCGGTTCAGGCGGAGGACGCGATGTGGTAGCTGCAATTGCAAGTGGTAGCAAAGATATCACCACAGTAGAAATTAATCCAATTATTTTTAATACTGTTCAAAGTTTTGGCGCAAGGGCCGGAAATCTATATGATCATAAATACGTCCATTCCAATATCGATGATGGCAGAAGTTTCGTATCCAGATCTACCGAAAAATTCGACATTATTTATATCCCATTTGTAGACACATGGGCATCAGTATCTTCAGGTGGTCTGGGAGTGTCTGAAAATTTTCTATATACCTTAGAGGGATTTCAAGAATATTATGATCATCTAGAAGACAATGGAAAAATTGTTACAGTTCGTTGGCTTATTGATTCTCCCAGATTTGTAACAACATTTACCCAGTTATTAGAAAATAATGGAGTCAATCGAAATGACGTTTATAAACATATTGTGACGGTATCTGCAGACTCTACTATTCATGATCCAAGTGTAACATTATCAATACTTTCAAAATCACCATTCACTGAATCTGAAATATCGTTTTTAACTAATTCATTTAATCAAAATGGGTACAAACAAATTTTGATGCCAGACAAAATAATGTTAGAACCATATCAACTACTCCTCAAAGAAAATGTTTCACTAGAGGTTTTTACTGAACTGTATTCTACCAAAGTACATCCTGTAACTGATGATAGTCCTTTTTTTCTATCATTTGAAAAACCAATTCCAAAGATACTTGAAATTCTTTTATATTCCTCAATAATTATTGCCGGTTCATTTCTTGTTATTCCATTTTTATGGCTCAGAACAAAAGGAGATCCACACAAAGATATTAGAATATCTAGTGTGGTTTTGTATTTTGCAGCTCTTGGTACGGGATTTATTCTCATTGAATTAGCGTTACTTCAAAAATTGATCTTACTTTTAGGAAATCCTACCATGACTTTCGCAATTTTACTTTTCACTGTGCTTTTATCAAGTGGACTTGGTAGTTTTGCAAGTACAAGATTTATCAAAGTTGGAACACGAAATTTATCATTTGTAATTTTAGGAATTGTTGGAATAGGATTGATTTACTCGGTAATGTTACCTAGTTTAATACAATTTGTGATTTCCCAAGATTTTCTTGTAAAGGTTGTCGCAAGTGTGGTTATGCTTTTTCCAATTGGATTTTTGATGGGTATGCCATTACCAACTGGAATGAGAATAATGCAACATAGTTTTACTTCATATATTCCTTGGATGTGGGCAATAAATGGGGCATTCTCTGTGCTTGGAGCAGTTTTAACCGTGGTTACTGGGATAATGGTTGGTGCGTTTTATGCCTTGATATTGGGGATTTTGGCCTATCTCATTGTTTTGGGAATTTCGTTGAATTGGAGGAAAAAAATAATATTGAATGCCCGTAGTTAAAATTCAAATAAAAAATAAATTTTTTAAGAATCATTAACTTAAATCTGAGAATATCACTCGTAAGTGATTTTCTTATTAAAATTTAAAAGAATTCCACATATTAAAATCATGTTTTATATTAAAAAATTGATTAACATTAACGGTAATATAACGAAAATCAACAAAAATCATCATGCTAGAATCTAATCCATTCATACCTGTAGTTTCTCAATTTTTTCAAGTTCAACGCCAAACTATTAGAATAATACAATGTTTCCGAGAATGATTTAGATGGTAACTGAAGAAGAAATTGAACAAGTTGCAAAATTGATGAAAATAGATGTTCATGATCATAAAGAATTTGTAGAAAAAGTTCATGACATGATTAATTATTTTGATATATTGGATTCTGCAGGAGTTGAAGATGAAGAAATCATAATGAAAGATTTACCCTTATCAAGTTTAAGAGAAGATAAACATATTCCGTATGATGATAAATTAATTGAAAAACTAAACAACTACAAGGGCAGTTATGTACGAGCCCCAAAGATGATCTAATTGAATCTTAAAATCTCGGCTTTAGAATATGTGGAGGGTGTAAAAAAGGGAGACTTTTCTGCAGAAGATTTCATGTCTGCAACAATTGATAGAATAAAAAACATTGATGATAAAGTACATGCGTTTTTACAAATAAACTCAGATGCAGTAGAGCAAGCTAGACAAATCGATAAGAAATTAAAGTTGGGCGAAAAAATAGGGGCGTGTTTTGGAATGCCAATTTCAATTAAAGATAATATTTGTATAAAAAATTCTAAAACTACATGTGCATCAAAAATGTTGGAGAATTTCATTGCACCATATGATGCCACAGTTATCTCAAAACTAAAAGAACAAGATGCAGTTTTTGTTGGAAAAGCAAACATGGATGAATTTGCAATGGGATTGACCACAGAGTTTAGCGCATATGGGCCAAGTAGAAATCCTTGGAATACGGATTATGTTCCAGGTGGCTCATCTGGAGGAAGTGCAGTCTCTGTTAGCGCATTTGAGTGTGTAGCATCACTGGGTTCTGATACTGGTGGTTCTGTTAGAAACCCTGCAAGCTTTTGCTCAACAGTTGGATACAAACCAACTTATGGATTGATTAGCAGATATGGCTTGATTTCTTATGCAAATAGTATAGAGCAAATTGGCCCAATAACTAGAACTGTTAAAGACACTGCCTTTTTGCTAAATATCATATCTGGATTAGATGCTAATGACAACACAACTATTGATAACGGAAGTCAAGATTACCTCTCAGAGATTGATTCTGGCATAGAGGGTAGGAAAATAGGCATAGTTAAAGAAATGATGGGTGAAGGAATTGATTCCTCCGTGCTTTCTGCAACAAATGACGCTGTCTCTAGACTAGAAGGACTGGGTGCAGTTTGTGAAAATGTATCTATTGACATGGTAAAATATTCTGTGGCAGCTTACTATACAATTACTGCAACAGAAGCTGGGAGTAATCTTGCAAGATATGACAATCTTAGATATGGTTATGATTTTCCTGTTGAGGGATTTGAATTTAATTCGTATATTTCTAAAGCTAGAGCCAAATTTGGTCCTGAGGTAATACGCAGAATGATTTTGGGAGGATTTGTCCCTTCATCTGGACATGCAGGAAAATATTTTCTCAAAGCCCTTAAAGTAAAAAGTAAATTGACCAAAGAAGTAAATGAAGCGTTTAAAAAATATGATTATCTTATTGCCCCCACCGTTCCAATACTTCCATTTAAAATTGGTGAAAAAATTAATGATCCTGTATCCTTGTTTTTAGTTGATATTAACACAGTAATGTCTAATCTTTCTGGAATACCTTCGATTTCTATTCCATTTGCAATGTCAAATGGACTGCCAATTGGTATGCAGATGATGGCAAAACACCTTGATGATAAATCACTGTTACAAGCAG
>Ga0307379_10005187_pt1 | contig 18283 bp, 16 predicted proteins | sample UN2MG_FD_202237 | JGI IMG/M metagenome (GOLD analysis project Ga0307379, IMG submission 202237) | Soil microbial communities from Risofladan, Vaasa, Finland - UN-2 | ecosystem: Environmental > Terrestrial > Soil > Coastal area > Acid sulfate soil | place: Finland: Risofladan, Vaasa | collected... | reverse complement strand
ACGGGCAGGGGAGGCTCGTGAACTCGAACGGCCAGCCGCTGGACCCGGAGATCACGATCCCGCCGGATGCGACGCACGTCAACATCGGGTCGGACGGGACGGTGAGCGTGTCGGTGGCGGGACAGAATGAGTCGGAGCAGCTTGGCCAGATCACGCTGGCGAAGTTCCTGAACCCGGCGGGGTTGACGAGCATCGGGCGGAACCTCCTGCTGCCGACGGGGGCTTCGGGAGAGGCGGTGACGGGAGCGGCGGGGAGCGAGGGAATAGGGACGCTGGGGCAGGGGTTCATCGAGCTGTCGAATGTGAGCATCATCGAGGAGATGGTCAACATGATCGTCGCCCAGCGCGCTTATGAGGTGAATTCGAAGTGCATTCAGGTGGCGGATGAGATGCTGTCGATGGCGAACACGCTGCATCGGTAGGCTGGGCGCGACATCGCGGGTGTGACGATGAGACGGGCATTCGCCTGAGGCGAATGCCCGTCGTTTCATTTGCGAGGGAGAGCGGCTGCTGCGCCGCCTATGGTCGGGTCGGCGGGGGCGCGGGTCAGCCGGAGGGCTTGAGGTCCGCCAGGACCTCTTTCGCCCACTTGGCGTATTCGGGCCGCTGGGTGAGCTGGCAGGCGCAGTAGATTCGGAGGCCGTTGAGCTTGCCCGCGTTGATCTGATCGACGTAGATCTTCAGCGTGTTCTTATACTGCTCTTCGGTCAGCCAGTTGTCGCCGCGCCAGCCGTTGTTGATATACACGCCGCCGATGATGATCTTCCCCCCATGCTGGGCCTCCGTCTCCGCGAGATGCTTCTGCGCCGCCTCCAGGTTGGCGGCGCTCCATAGGTTCATCACCACGCCCTGATAGTCGAAGTCATAGGCCTGGTTCTCGTTGCCGCGGTGCGGGTAGTGGGGCACCCAGAGGTCGAGATCGGGGTTAATCGACCGGATGGCGGCAATGATCTCGCGCCATTGCTCCATCGTGCGGTGGCCGTCTTCGACCTCGTCGTAGAAGTCGTTGAGGTAGAGGCCGATGATCTCGGGGTGCTCGAGGGCCAGCCCGGCGACCCACTTGGCGTGACGGAGGGCGATTTCCTGGGTCCAGCCCCAGGCGGCGCGGTCGACTTTGGGGATGACGTACTTGATGCCGGGGACCTGGAGGGCGCGGTACATATGGGTGTCTTCCCATTTCTGGGTCCCGTCGTAGGCGTCGTCGTCGGTCCAGACGAGGTTGAAGCCGAGGTCCTTGACGAGCGGGGCGATGTCCACATCCTGCTCGTGCTGCCAAAGGCAGATCAGAGGTTCGCTGACCGGTTTGGGCGATTGGCTCATGTCCGATGCCTCTCCCTTCGCGTAGGTGGTGGCAGAGCAAACGGCCAGGGTGACATACGTCGCTAGAAGAAGGTAAGTGCGAGTCATGGCTGCCCCCTTAGTATGGCTGCGTAGAAGATACTGCTGGGGGGAGGGGTTTCCTCTCGCAAGATGGGGTGGTGCTGCGCTTGACATGGCGCGGGGGCAGCGATAGACTCTTGCTGTTCCGATCAACGCGTAGGGAAAAGCCGCTCTGAATACCCCTTAGAGCAGCGTCCGGCGGCGGCTATACCGTCCGCCACGGCGCAGTCCCGCGCGTCCCTCTGCAAATCCCACGTGAATGGCGTTTCTGCCACCGTTCGGCACTGCTCGGGCGGTGGTTTTCGCCATTTCGACCCCATCCCGGCTTTCCATTCCGACGTCCGAAGTCCATTCCGGCGCGACCCATGTCTGTGATTAGGAGCCGAGCCAATCCGAAGGTGAAGGAGATACGGCGCTTGCTTCAGCGCAAGCACCGCGATCCCGCGCGGCTGTTTCTGCTGGAGGGCTGGCGGCTCGTGGGGCAGGCGGTGGAGGGGGGTGTCGAGATCGTTCGCCTGGTCGTGGCGCCGGAACTGCTGACGGGTGACTTTGTGGGGGTTTCACGGCGGCTGATCCGGCGGAGCAATGCGCCGGTGCTGGAGGTGGCTCCAGAGGTGCTTCTCAGCATCTCGCCGCAGCACGGCCGGCAGGGGATCGCGGCGGTGGCGCGGCAGCAGTGGGGGCGGCTGGAGGGGATGGCGCCGGGGGCCGAGGACTGCTACGTCGCCGTGAAGGAGATTCGGGAGCCGTGGAGCATAGGCACGATCCTGCGGACGTGTGAGGCGGTCGGCGGGCGGGGGGTGATACTGGTGGGCGAGTCGACGGACCCGTATCACCCGGTGGCGGTGCGGGCGAGCCTGGGGGCTGTCTTGTCGCAGTGTTTGGTGAAGGCGGGCATCGGCGAGCTTGGCGCGTGGGCGCGGCGGCACGAGGTGTGTGTCGTCGGTACGTCGCCTACGGGGGAAACCGATTACCGAGAGGGACTCTACCGGAAACCACTGGTTCTCTTCGTGGGGAGCGAGCGGGTGGGCCTGTCGCCGGAGGACGAGGCCCTGTGCGATGTGATGGTGCGGATCCCCATGGTGGGGCGATGTGAATCGCATCATGTGGCCGTGGCGACGGGGGTGGTGCTGTACGAGATCTTCGACCGGGGAAGGGGGGACAGCGCGGGCGGGGTGGAAAAGGCCCCGAGGGTGTGGCAACAGTAGCCGAGTGGTATGACTATGCGAGGGGCATCATAAGGAGGGGTTGATGAGTATCGGTATCGGCGGATGGGTTGTCATCGGAATCGTCGGGGTCATCATCCTCTGGTGGATCGCGACGTATAACAGGATGATCGTGCTCCGCAACCGGATCGAGAACGCCTGGTCGCAGGTGGACGTGCAGCTCCGGCGGCGCTACGACCTGATCCCGAACCTGGTCGAGATCGTCAAGGGATACGCGGCGCACGAGCGGCAGACCTTCGAGGAGGTGACGAAGGCGCGCCAGGCGGGTATCGATGCGCGGACGGTGCAGGATCAGGCGCAGGCGGAGAATATGATCTCGCAGGCGCTGAAGCGGCTGTTCGCGGTGGCGGAGGCATACCCGCAGCTCCGGGCTACGGAGAACTTCCAGCAGCTTCAGGAGGAGCTTTCCGGGACGGAGAGCAAGATCGCCTACGCCCGACAGTTCTATAACGATACGGTGCTCTCGTATCATAACCTGATCCAGGCGTTTCCGGCGAAGATCGTCGCCGGTATGGGCGGGTTCCAGAAGCGGGATTACTTCGAGATCGAGGAGGCGGAGGCGCGGGGCCCGGTGCAGGTGCAGTTCTAGGGTGGGCCCAGGGGGAGGTCCGCCACTGGCGTGCCGGACGGCTCGTTCTGTGGGGGCTCTGCCGCCGCCCCCATACCCCCGCGGGTCCGGGCCGGACCGGCGGGGTATTGACAGTGACTGCAGCGTGGGCGTTTCTGGCGGGGACGGGTGCGAGGCGGCAGGTGGCGCCGGGAAGGTTCCGTCCCGGCGGAAGCCGGAAAGGGGAGCTACCGCCCCCCTTTCGAACCCCCGGCAATATCGGCACTGGCGTGCCGGGAGTATTGTCAGAGGCTAAGGGGTGGTTCGGTTGGGCGCCAACGGGTGCAGCGCGGTAGGTGGCCGCGGGAAGGTTCCCGAGAGATAATCCGGGGACGATAGAGGCCCGGTGAGATGCGCCCGGTTTCCAAGCGCCCTCCCGGATGGATACGCGTGACGTCCATGTTCGATGCGATTGCGGGGAATAGGCGGCAGTCGTATTTCCTCTTGGCCCTGGTGGTGCTGCTGCTGGCCGGGGTGGCGTATGTGTTCGGGCTGTACTTCGATCTGGGGCATTGGGTGGCGGTTCCGGCGCTGCTGTTCGCGCTGATGATGGCGTGGGGGAGCTACTACTACAGCGACCGGATCGTGCTCAGCATGAGCCAGGCGCATCCCGCCGAGAGGAAGGACGAGCCCTATCTCTGGAACACGGTGGAGGGGTTGAGCATCGCCGCGGGCCTTCCGCCGCCGAAGTGCTACATCATCGAGGATAGCGCGCCGAACGCGTTCGCCACGGGGCGCGACCCGGAGCACGCGGCGATTGCGGTGACGAGGGGGCTGCTGGAGAAGATGGACCGGCTGGAGCTGGAGGGGGTGGTCGCGCACGAGATGTCGCACATCGGGAACTACGACATCCGGTTCATGACGCTGGTGACGGTGCTGGTGGGGACGGTGGTGCTGCTGTCGGACTGGATGCTGCGGGCGAGATGGTATGGGGGAAGGAAAAGCCGCGGGGGCGGGCACCCGATCCTGCTGCTGATCGGGCTGGTGTTCGTTATCCTGTCGCCGATCATCGCGCAGATGATGAAGCTGGCGCTGTCGCGGCGGCGGGAGTTTCTGGCCGATGCGACGGGGGCGAAGCTGACGCGCTATCCGGAGGGGCTGGCGCGCGCGCTGGAGAAGCTGGCGGCGGATACGCAGCCGCTGGAAGTCGCCAATAAGGCGACGGCGCACCTCTATATCATCAATCCGCTGACGGAGCACAAGGGGTGGACGAACAAGCTGTTCAGCACGCACCCGCCGATGGAGGAGCGGGTGGCGCGGCTTCGGGGGATGTAGGGAGCGCTTTGCGGTGGGATTGTCTGGCGGTTTGGCTCGTGGGGGGCTCTGCCGCCGCCCCCCACGCCCCCCGCGGGTGCCGGCGGCACCCGCGGCCGTCTTGTCAGAGGTCGAGGGGTGTTGCCGTAGGGCGCTGCCGGGGATGAGGGCGGTGGGTGGCGCCGGGATTGTCATCCCGGCGGAAGCCGACAGGGGGACTGCCGCCCCCCTATGAACCCCCCGCGGAGGCCCGGCACTGGCGTGCTGGAGGTCTTGTCAGAGGTTGAGGGGTGGTGCGGTTGGGCGGGGACGGGGATGTGGGCGGTGGGTGGCGCCGGGATTGTCATCCCGGCGGAAGCCGACAGGGGGGCTGCCGCCGCCCTATCGACCCCCGCTGAAGAGGTAGGGTTTCGAGAGCCCTTCGCACAGGCTCTGGGCAAGCTTGCTCCCGAAACACCGGGAAGAGGTCCTCGCTGTTCATCGGCTCTCCGGCACGTGTGCGTTAGGGGGGGAGCGTGTCCCCGGGCACTCACCTCCCCGCGCCGGATTCGCGGAGGGATTCGATGGCGGCGGCGAGCTCCTCGGGCTGCTGGGAGCCGATGAGGAGGTGGCGGCCGGTGGTGTAGGTGAGCTTGACTCCGCGGTTGCCGCTAACGTTGTAGGCCTTGCCCTTCTTTGCTCCGGACGACCCCCAGCTATAGCGGATGCCCCAGCCGCCGTAGTCCATGATGGGCCGGTAGGTGACGGGTTCGACGTGCGCGACGTCGGCCAGGGGCAGGCGGTGGTAGGAGAGGTGGAAGGGAACGAAGCGAAGGTAGAGGCCGTCGTCGCGGACTTCGGTGCGCAAGTGGCCCCAGGCGAAAAGCGCGATGAGCCCGGCCTCGAAGAGAAACATAAGGATGGATGTGACGATCAGCGCATTGTCCGACATGGGGTTGTCGCCCCATGGCCTGCCCTGGCCGAGCTGGACGTAGAGGCCATGGACGAAGATGCCCGCCGTGAGCACGGCGCTTCCGCCGAGGATCAGCCAGAGCCACAGTTGACGAAAGTACTGGGTTTCGGAATACTGCACGGCGCTGCGGCTCATCGCACACCCCCACGATCAGAGCACTTCTAGCGTTCGGTTAGTATAGACCAGGCCGGAGATGGGGGCAAGGAAGGGGAGGGGTTCGCGACAGGGTAGGGTGGCGAGCCGGCTTCGGCAGCAAGCTACCGAAGCAACCAGAACCTGCGCTACCAGAACGGCGACGGCCTCGGCGGGCACAGGTGTGCCCGCCCTACAGCGAACGGCAGACGGGCGGCGGGTATGGCTGGGGCTATACGGCGATGTCGCCACGCTCGCCGGTGCGGATGCGGACGACGTCTTCGAGGTCGGAGACGAAGATCTTGCCGTCTCCGATGCTGCCGGTGCGGGCGGCCCGGATGATGGCTTCGATCACGTTCTCGACCATTCCATCGCGGACGACGATCCGGACGATGGTCTTAGGGACGAAGTCTATGTCTTTCTCGGCGCCGCGGTAGATCTCGCGATGGCCGTGCTGGCGCCCGAAGCCCTTCGCCTCCCATGCGGTCATGCCGCGGACACCGACGCTGTGGAGCGCTTCCTTGACGGCCTCCAGCTTGGATGGCTTGATGACGGCTTCGATCATTTTCATCATTGGTGATTCCTCCGGTGAGGTTGGATCGAGAGGGTCTCCTGGCTACCAGGCATATCCGCTTTCGCTGTGCTGGCTGAGGTCGAGTCCGACCTCTTCGTGGTCCTGGGAGATGCGGAGGCCGACGGTCCAGTCCACGATCTTCAGCAGGCCGAAGGTGACGACGAAAGAGTAGCCGATGGTCGCGCCGACGGCGACGAGCTGCGTGACCAGGAGACCGGGGTTTCCGAGAAGCGCTCCGTCGGCGCCAGCCGCGTTGACGGAGACGGTGGCGAAGACGCCGGTGCCGATGGCTCCGATGACGCCTCCCGCTCCGTGGACTCCAACGACGTCGAGGGAGTCGTCGTATCCGAGGGGCCGCTTCATCTGGACTGCGAGATAGCAGAGCGCGCCCGCGGCGAGGCCGATGACGATGGCGGCCATGGGCCCCACGAAGCCGGCGGCCGGAGTGATGGCGACGAGGCCGGTGACGCAGCCGGTGGCGGCGCCGAGGGTGGTGGGCTGGCCGCGGTGGAGCCGTTCCGCCAGGGCCCAGGAGAGGGTGGCCGCGGCGGCGGAGAGGTGGGTGACGACGAAGGCGGAGGCGGCGAGGCCGGCGGAGGTGAGGGCGCTGCCGGCGTTGAAGCCGAACCAGCCGAACCAGAGCATGGCCGCGCCGAGGATGGTCATGGGGACGTTGTGGGGGGCCATGGAGTCGGCGCCGGCGCGGCGGCGGCCGACAACGAGTGCGGCGGCGAGTGCGGCGGCTCCGCTGCTGATGTGGACGACGGTTCCGCCGGCGAAGTCGAGCGCGCCGAGCTGGGCGATCCACCCGCCCTTTCCCCAGACCCAGTGGCAGATGGGGCTGTAGACGAGGAGGGACCAGAGAACGACGAAGAGGAGGAAGCCGCCAAACTTCATGCGCTCGGCGAAGGCGCCGGTGATGAGTGCCGGAGTGATGACGGCGAACATAAGCTGGAAGACCATGAAGGCGAGATGGGGGACGGTATGGGCGTAGTCGGAGGGGGCTTGGCCGACTCCGCGTAGGCCGATCCAGGCGGTGCTTCCGATGAAGGCATTGCCGCCGGGGGCGAAGGCGAGGCTGTAGCCAAGAACGGCCCAGACGATGGAGACGAGGCCGAGGATGAAGAAGCTCTGCATGATGGTGCCGAGGACGTTCTTCCGCCTGACCATGCCACCGTAGAACAGGCCAAGCGCGGGCGTCATGAGCATGACGAGGGCGGCGCTGATGAGCAGGAATCCGGTGTCTCCTGTGTCGAGTGCGTTCATGGCTGCTGGTTCTCCTCTCGCACGGTTAGGTCTGCCTGAGGGTCTCGGTTCTCAGCGGTCAACATCTGCATTATCGGCCGCGAAGGTTTCGGGCGGATTACGTGGGGGTGAAATGTGGGGAACGGGGCCGCGTATTAGGCGTCGGTCGGGGCGGATGGGAGGCGGTTCGCCGGGGGGAGGGGTGCCTGTAGGGGAGCTGAGGGTGGAGTCGATGATGCCTTCGGGCACGAAGGGCAAAAAGCTGTTGACATCAATCGGACATTTGTGGTACACATGAAGTGGACAATGTCAATGTCAGTGCATTCTCTTTACAACTTGGGCTGCTGGGTGTGGCGCGGCGACGGTGATGACTTGCCGGGCTCGATCGCGCACAGCTCCCCGAGGGCATAGAGAAAGCGCAAACTGAATAGGAAGCAAGAGTATCCAGACCAGCCCGGCAAAGCCCGGGCTGGTTTTTTGGTGGTGGTGGGGGGTGGGAGGGATGGGGGACGGCCGGGGAAGCCGCGGATGAACGCAGATGGACGCGGATGAGAGGCGGCTGCGCCGCCTACGCAGGTTGAGAACCTGCGCTACCAAGAACGGCGACTAGGCTTCGGCAGCAAGCTAACGAAGCAACGAACGAAGCAACGGACGAAGCAACGAAGGCCGCGGATGAACGCAGATGGACGCGGATGAGAGGCGGCTGCGCCGCCGAACGGCAAACGACCGAACCACAAAGGCACAAAGACACAAAGCGGCGGCTGCGCCGCCGAACGGGAAAAGGCAAACGGGCGGGCCGGCTTCGGCAGCAAACTACCGAAGCAACAAAAGACACAAAGGGGCGGCTGCGCCGCCGAACGGCAAACGGCAACGGCCGGCTGGCGTAGGCACGCCAGCCCTACAGAACGGCGATGAAGAGAGCGAGGTAAGGATCATGTATTATCCGAGCAAGGCGGAGTTCAGAGAGAAGGCAAAGCACGGGAACTTGATTCCGGTTTGGAAGGAGGTGCTGCTGGACACGGAGACGCCGGTGTCCGCCTTCCGAAAGATCGGGAACAGCCAGTATGCGTTTTTGCTGGAGAGCGTGGAGGGGGGCGAGAATGTAGGCCGCCATTCCTTCCTCGGCTCGGAGCCGTTCGCGGTGTTTACGTCGAAGGGCGATACGGTGACGGTGATGCGCAACGGGCGGCGGCAGACGCGGACGCTGGCGGAGGGGGAGGACCCGCTGCACGCGCTGGAGGCGCTGCTGGCGGAGTACAAGTTCGTGCCGGTGGAAGGGCTGCCGAAGTTCTGCGGGGGCGCGGTCGGGTTCATCGGGTACGACACGGTGCGGTTCTTCGAGAAGCTGCCGGACCGGACTGAGGACGATCTGGGGCTGCCGGACTCGATGCTCGTGCTGACGGATACGTGCGTGATCTTCGACCATGCGTTCCATCGCGGCAAGGTGTTGTCGAACGCGCTGGTCAACGGCAATCCCGACGCGGCCTACGACGAGGCGGTGCGGAAGATCGAGGCGCTGTGCGCGCGGCTGGCGGCGCCGGCGCCGGCGGTTCCCGCGCCGAGCCCGAGGCCGAAGGACACGACGCTCAAGACGAACCTGAGCAAGGACGAGTACGAGAGCATCGTGCTGAAGGCGAAGGAGTACATCACCGCGGGCGATATCATCCAGGTGGTGCTGTCGCAGCGGCTGACGCGGCAGGTGGCGGCGAACGCCTTCGATATCTACCGGGCGCTGCGGTCGCTGAATCCCTCTCCCTACATGTACTACCTGACGTACGGCGATCTGCGGATCGTGGGGAGCTCGCCGGAGCGGCTGGTGTCGGTGGAGGACGGCGAGGTGATCACGCGGCCGATCGCCGGCTCTCGCCCGAGGGGCGAGACGCCGGAGGAGGACGAGGCGCTGGCGGCGGAGCTGCTGGCGGATGAGAAGGAGCGGGCGGAGCACATCATGCTGCTGGATCTGGGTCGCAACGATCTGGGGCGGGTGTGCAAGTACGGGACGGTGAAGGTGGACGAGCAGATGATCATCGAGAAGTACTCGCACGTGCAGCACATCGTCTCGAATGTGAGGGGAGACCTGCGGGCGGATAGGGATCAGTTCGACGTGCTGCGGGCGTGCTTCCCCGCGGGGACGCTGTCGGGCGCGCCGAAGGTGCGGGCGATGGAGATCATCGAGGAGCTGGAGCCGACGCGACGCGGGCCGTACGGCGGGGTGATCGGGTACTTCAGCTTCTCCGGGAACATGGACACGGCGATTACGATCCGCACGATCGTGTGCACGAACGGGATGGCGCATACACAGGTCGGCGCGGGGATCGTGGCGGATTCGGTGCCGAGCCGGGAGTACGACGAGTGCGTGAAGATGAAGGGCGGGGCGCTGCTGAGAGCTATCGAGATGGCCGAGGCGGGGCTGGAGTGAGCGGTGAGAAAGGAACTGCCATGCTGGTGATGATCGATAACTACGATTCGTTTACGTACAACTTGGTGCAGTACCTGGGCGAGCTGGGCGAGGTGATCAAGGTCTACCGGAACGACCAGGTGACGGTGGATGAGATCGAGGGGCAGAAGCCGGAGCGGATCGTGATCTCGCCGGGGCCGCGCACGCCAAACGAGGCGGGGATCTCGAACGAGATTCTGCGGCGGTTCGGCGGGAAGGTGCCGATCCTCGGGGTGTGCCTGGGGCATCAGTGCATCGGGCATGTGTTCGGAGGGGAGGTGGTGCGGGCGCCGCGGCTGATGCACGGGAAGACGTCGATGATTCAGCACGACGGGAAGACGATCTTCGCAGGGCTGTCGAACCCCTTCGAGGCGACGCGGTATCACTCGCTCATCATCCGGCGGGAGACGCTGCCGGACTGCCTGGAGATCACGGCGGAGACGGACCAGGGCGAGATCATGGGGGTGCGGCACAAGCAGCACAAGATAGAAGGCGTGCAGTTTCACCCGGAGTCGATTCTCACGGAGTCGGGCAAGGATTTGCTGCGGAATTTCGTGGGGATGTGAGCGACGGCAAACGGCAATGGCCGAACCACAAAGGCACGAAGACACAAAGCGGCGGCTGCGCCGCCGAACGGCGAACGGCAAACGGCGAATGGGCGGGTCGGCTTCGGCAGCAAGCTACCGAAGCAACAAAACAGCCGCGGATGAACGCGGATGGACGCGGATGGGTCGCCCCGAGGACGGGGCTCCCACAGGCGGCTTCGCCGCCTACGCAGGTTGAAAACCTGCGCCACCACAACAGCGGACGGCACGGCGGGCATTCGCCTGCGGCGAAGTACCGGGCCTGCATTGGGGTAGACGGCAACGGCCGGCGGGGATCGGTGTCCCCGCCCTACAGAAGGGAGGATGGGAGAGCGATGATTGGAGAGATGATTCGGAAGGCGGCTGATGGGTTGGATTTGAGCAGCGAGGAAGCGAACGGAGCGATGACGGAGATCATGGCGGGCGAGGCGAGTCCGGTCCAGATCTCGGCCTTTCTGGTGGCGATGCGGATGAAGGGGGAGACGGTGGGGGAGGTGACGGAGTTCGCCCGGGTGATGCGAGAGCACGTGCGGGCGGTGAAGCCCAGCCGGCGGCCGGTTGTGGACACGTGCGGGACGGGCGGGGACGCCATCAAGACGTTCAACGTGTCCACGGCGGCGGCCTTCGTGGCGGCGGGCGCGGGGGCGGCGGTGGCGAAACACGGCAACCGGTCCGTGACGAGCAAGTGCGGGAGCGCAGACCTGCTGGAGGCGCTCGGCATTCGCTTCGAGCTGACGCCGGAGGAGGCGGGGCGGTGCATCGATGAGGTCGGGCTCGGGTTCATGTTCGCCCCGGCCTATCATCCGGCGATGAAGCACGCCATGCCGGTGCGGCGGGAGCTTGGCCTGCGGACGATGTTCAATATGCTGGGACCGCTGACGAATCCGGCGGGGGCGGAGGCGCAGGTGCTGGGGGTGTACTCGCCCGAGCTGACGGAGCTTCACGCGGGGGTGCTGCAGAACTTGGGCTCGAAGCGGGCCTTCGTGGTGCATGGCGAGGGCGGTCTGGACGAGATCTCGACGCTGGGCGCGACACGGATTACGGAGCTTCGCGACGGCGCGCTGACGAGCTACGATCTGAAGCCGGAGGAGGTCGGGCTGAAGCGAGCCGCCGGAGTGGAGGCTATCCAAGGAGGCACACCGGAAGAGAACGCGAAGCTGGTGGTTCGGGTTCTGGAGGGTGAAGACGGCCCTGCGCGAGATATCGTGGTGCTGAACGCGGCGGCGGCGATCGTGGCCGCGGGGCTGGCGAACTCGCTGGCGGAGGCGGTTCCGGTGGCCGTGAACTCGATCGATTCCGGCGCGGCGCTGGGGACTCTCCGGAAGCTTCAGGCGTTCTGAGAGATGGCGATGATTCTGGACGAGATTCTGGAGCACAAGAGATCGCAGATCGAGAGGCTGCGCCCGCGGTATGTCGATTGGTCGCCGCCAGTGGAGGCGCCCGTTCGGCGGGATTTCGCGGCGGCGATCAAGGGTTTGTCGGCAGGGCGTCGAAGTGGAAGCCACGGGACCCCGGTGTTGATTGCGGAGTTCAAGAGGCGGTCGCCCTCCAGGGGGGAGATACGGCCAGGGGCGAAACCCGTTGCTCTAGTACGGACGTATGAGGGCGCGGGGGCGGCCGCCGTTTCCGTTCTGACGGATGAGAGGTACTTCGGGGGGACGCTTGGCGATCTGGCGGAGGCGCGTGGGGCGATTGGAATTCCCGTGCTCCGGAAGGACTTCATCATCGACGAGGTGCAGCTTGCGGAGTCGTGCGGCCCGGAGGGGCCGGACTGTCTGCTCCTGATCGCGGCGGCTTTGAGTGGGGAGCGACTTCGCGGGCTGCGAGAGCTGGCGGCGCGGTGCGGCCAGGCCTGCCTGGTGGAGGTGCACGACGAGGCGGAGCTGGCGCGGGCGCTGGAGGGCGGGGCGGAGATCGTCGGGATCAACAACCGGGACCTTCGCACGTTCGAGGTGTCGCTGGACACGACGCTGCGGCTCCGGCCGCGGGTGCCGGAGGGAATCCCGGTGGTGTCGGAGAGCGGGATTCACGGGGCGGAGGATGTGAGGCGGCTGGCCGAGGCGGGGGTCGACGCGATGCTGGTGGGGGATGCGCTGATGGCGGCGGAGGATCCGGCGCGGAAGATCGGGGAACTGCTGGGTGCGAGATGACCTGGATCAAGATCTGCGGGATCACGAATATCGAGGACGCGCGGTGGGCGGTGGAGCGCGGGGCGGAGGCGATCGGGTTCGTCTTCGCGGAGAGCCCGCGGCGAACGACGCCGGAGGCGGCGGGTGAGATTATGGCGGAGCTGGGCTCGTCCGTGACGGGGGTCGGGGTGTTCGTGGAGGCTCCGGTCGAAGAGGTGAAGCGCGCGCTGGAGGTGAGCGGGTGCAGGGTGGCGCAGCTTCACGGGGAGGAGGGGGAGGAGTACATCGAATCCCTCGCTCCGTGTGAGGTTATCAAAGCGATCCGGGTGGGCGCGTCGCTTGACGAGAGGAGCACCGGCCGCTATAAGAGAGCGAGAGCGATCTTGCTGGACACCTATGTAGCAGGGCAGGCGGGAGGGACCGGACGGCGGTTCGACCCGGCGGTGGCTGCCCGTTTGGTGCAGGAGGGCTGGCGTGTGATCGTGGCGGGCGGGTTGACGCCCGAGAATGTGGGCGACGTGGTGGCCGCGGTTCGGCCGTACGGCGTGGATGTGAGCACGGGAGTGGAGGGGGCTCCGGGCCGAAAGGACCGGGAGAAGGTGGCGGGGTTCATCGCGGCCGTGCGGGCGGCTGATGGGGAAGGCGGCTGAGATGGCGTCAGGATCTCAGCAATCCCCGGCAGCGAGCGACACTCACTTCGGCCGCTTCGGCGGCATCTTCGTTCCCGAGACGATCATGACGCCGCTGGTGGAGGTGGCGGAGGCGTACGAGTCGGCGCGTCGGGATCCCCGGTTTCAGAGCGAGCTGGAGGGGCTGCTGCGCGACTACGTGGGGCGGCCGACGCCGGTGTACTTCTGTCGCCGGCTGACGGAGAAGTGCGGCGGGGCGAAGATCTACCTGAAGCGAGAGGACCTCTGCCACACGGGATCGCACAAGCTCAACAACGCCGTCGGCCAGGCGCTGCTCGCCAGGAGGATGGGGCGGAGGAAGCTGATGGCGGAGACGGGGGCGGGACAGCACGGGGTCGCCACGGCAACGGTGGCGGCGCTTTTCGGGATGGAATGCGACGTTTACATGGGGGAGGAAGACATTCGCCGGCAGGCGCTGAACGTCTACCGGATGCGGCTGCTGGGGGCGAAGGTGATCGAGGTGACGTCGGGCAGCCGGACGCTGAAGGATGCCATCAACGAGGCCTTCCGCGTGTGGATGGCGACGGCGGAAACGACGTACTATCTCTTCGGCACGGTGGCGGGTCCGCATCCATACCCGACGATGGTGGGGGGTTTTCAGTCGGTCGTCGGGCGGGAGGCGAGGGAGCAGATCGTCGAGCGGGAGGGACGGCTGCCGGACTGGCTGGTGGCCTGTGTGGGCGGGGGCAGCAACGCCATCGGCCTCTTCCGCGCCTTTCTCGAAGACGACGTGCGGATGGTGGGGGTGGAGGCGGCGGGTCGAGGGCTGGCGACGGGCGAGCATGCGGCCTCACTGACGGCTGGAACGGAGGGAGTGCTCCATGGCGCGCGCAGCAAGATCCTGCAGACACCCGAGGGACAGATTCGAGCGACCCATTCGGTCGCGGCCGGGTTGGACTACCCCGGCGTCGGGCCCGAGCATGCGTTCTTGCAGGCGTCGGGCCGGGCGGAGTATGTGGCTGCGACGGACGAGGAGGCCATGGACGCGTTCGAGGCACTCACGCGCCTGGAGGGCATCATGCCGGCGCTCGAGAGCTCGCACGCCGTGGCTCATGCGATCAAGCTAGCGGGGGAGCTTTCGCCCGAGTCGATCGTGCTCGTCAACCTGTCCGGCCGGGGCGATAAGGACGTGGCGGAGGTGGAGCGCCTATTGGCGGAGCGGAAACGATGAGCCGGATGGGAGCGTGCTTCGAGCGGCTGCGCGGAGAGGGGGAGGGGGCGCTGATTGTTTTCACGGTTGCGGGGCACCCGGACCCGGAGACGGGGGCGGAGGTGCTGAAGGCGATCGCGGACGGCGGGGCGGATATCATCGAGCTGGGGGTTCCGTTCTCCGATCCGCTGGCAGATGGGCCGGCGATTCAGGCGGCCTCGCAGCGAGCGCTGGCGGAGGGCATGACGCCGGCGAAGGTGCTGGAGATGGCGGCCGCGTTTCGGCGGGAGCGAGAGGCGCCTCTCGTGTTGATGACGTGCTACAATCCGATCTGTCAGTACGGGATCGAGCGATTCGCGGGGGAGAGCGCGGCAGCGGGAGTCGATGGCGTGATCGTCACCGATTTGCCGCCGGAGGAATCGGAGGAGTGGGTCGGTGCAGCGCGCGCACATGGGTTGGATACGGTTTTTCTGCTGGCGCCGAACAGCCCGATTTCGCGCGTGAAAATAGTGGTTGCTCTTGCGACTGGTTTTGTGTACTGTGTTTCTCGGATGGGAGTGACCGGCGCGCGAGCGGAACTCCCCTCGGACCTGACGCACCTCGTATCCCGTATCCGGCGGGAGACCGCGAAGCCTGTTGCGGTTGGATTCGGGATATCTCGCCTCGAGCATGTGGCGGAAGTGTGCCGCATGGCGCAGGGAGCCGTCGTGGGCAGTGCGCTGGTGTCGTTGATCGACCGGCACCAGGGCGCGGCGGGGCTCACGGAAGCGGTTTCGGCGCTCGTGAGTGAGTTGAAAGCGACGACAAGGAACCAACGCGGTGCGGAGCGCGATCCGGTGTGAGACGCACCCGGAGGTCCTGAGAGGCAGAGGCAGGAAGGGAAGAGTTATGTTCTCGAGGATCGCCCTGGCGAAGATGATCGATCACTCAATCCTGCGTCCCGACTCCACCGAGAACGACGTTCTGCAGTATTGCGATGAAGCAATAGAGTATCACTTCGCCTGTGTGGTGGTGCTCCCGTATTGGTGTCATGCCGCCGAGCGCAGGCTGCGCGGCTCGGATGTGAAGGTGGGGAGCGTGGTCTCGTATCCGTACGGGGCGGTGCCCACGAGCGTGAAAGTGTACGAGGCGCGCCAAGCGATGAGCGCGGGGGCCACGGAGCTCGATATCGTGGTCAATCTCGGGGCGGTCAAGTCCCACGACTATTCGGCCGTCCAGCGTGATATTGAAGAAGTCGTAACCTGCTCGAATCTCGCCGGCCTCACTGAGGACGGCGACGATATTTTGACGAAGGTCATTATCGAGGTGGGCCTCACCACGCGGGAGGAGCAGACCCGGGTGTGTCGCATCGCCAAGGCCGTGCGCGCGGACTTCATCAAGACCTGCACGGGACGAGGGCCGCGGGGCGTCACGGTTCAGGATGTGAAGCACATCCGCCAGGTGGTGGGGCGGGAGATGGGCGTGAAGGCGGCGGGGGGCATCCGAAGCATCGAGCAGGCGACGGCGCTGATCAACGCCGGCGCCAATCGCATCGGGACGAGCACGGGGGTCAGCATCGTCGAAGCCTACGACCAGTCGCTGGGGGCTATGACGGAGGAAGTGCTGCGATAGCTCTCTCCCGGGTGGGGCCGCAGGAGCGTCGTGCGTCGTGAGGCGGGTGCGCCTATACCGGGTTTCGGCCGTCGTGATCCGCCAGCGCGATCTGGGCGAGGCGGATCGGATCGTGGTCCTCTACACCCGCGAAAGGGGGAAGGTGTCGGCCGTGGCGAAGGGGACGAAGCGGCCGCGCAGCAAGCTCGCGGGGAGCCTTCAGCTTTTCTCGCACGCCAGCGTTCAGCTCGCAGCCGGCCGTTCTCTCGAGGTCGCGACCCAGGCTCGGCCGATCGATTCCCACTACAACCTTCGGCGGGATATGAGTCGCTACGCGCACGCCTCCTATGCGGCCGAGCTGCTGGACGCCCTGACGGACGAAGGCCTGGCGGATCCGGATCTGTTCGACGTTCTCGTTTCGACGCTGGGGGCGATGGACCGCGGCGGCGACCCGCCGACGATGGTCAGGGCGTTCGAGCTGAAGCTGATGGCGAGGCTGGGGTACGGGCCGGAGCTGGAGTCGTGCGCCTCCTGCGGCGGGGACGTCGGCGGCGGAGGGCGGGGGTTCTCGGTGAGCCAGGGGGGAGTTCTGTGCGGGGGGTGTCTCGCGGCGGGGGGCGGCGCGGGGCTGTCGGCCGCGGGCTTGCGGGCGCTGAGGGAGCTGAGCGAGCTGGAGACCGAGGTCGTGGCAGGGCGGCGGCTCGCCCCTGCGGCGCGGGAGGAGATCGGGCGACTGATGAGGGCGTTCGTGGATTTCCGCTTGGAGAGGCAGCTTCGAAGCGCGGCATTTCTGACACTGGAGGAGTGAGGGGGAGGCGCGGCCATGGACAACGCTCGGATAGCGGAGGTGCTGTCGGAGATAGCGGTCCTCCTCGAAATCAAGGGGGAGAACCCCTTCAAGGGTCGCTCCTACGAGCGGGCGGCGGAGGCGGTGGCGAACCTGGCGCAGAGCGCGGACCAGGTGCGGGCGGAGAAGGGCGGGCTGCAGGCGCTGCCGGGAGTGGGCAAGTCCATCGCCGAGAAGATCGAGGAGCTGCTCGACACGGGGAAGTGCAGCTCCCATCAGGAGCTGCTGGCGGAAATCCCGGCAACGGTGTTCGACATGCTGCGCGTGCCGGGGCTGGGGCCGAAGAAGGTGAAGATGCTCACTCAGCGCGAGGGCATCTTCACGGTGGAGCAGATGGAGGAGGCGGCGCAGGCCGGGCGGCTGCGCGACCTGCCGGGGATGGGGGAGAAGACGGAGCAGGAGATTCTCCGCGGCATCGCCCACATGCGGGAGTACAGCAAGCGGACGGACTTGGGGGTGGCCTGGGAGATGGCGGAGAGCATCATGGTGCAGATTCGCGAGGGGGCGCCGGTGGAGGAGATGGCGGCGGCGGGAAGCCTGCGGCGCATGAAGGAGACGATCGGGGACATCGACATTCTCGTGACGTCCGATGACCCGGAGGCGGTGATGGAGCGGTTCGTGGGTTTGGATCTCGCGCGGGAGGTGGTGGCGCGGGGGCCTACGAAGTCGACCATCGTCACGACGGCGGGGATACAGGCGGACATTCGCGTGGTGCCGCCGGAGTCGTTCGGCGCGGCGCTCCAGTACTTCACGGGATCGAAGCAGCACAACGTGACGCTGCGGGATTTTGCCGTCCGCAGGAAGATCAAGCTGAACGAGTACGGGGTGTTCCGCGTGGAGGGGGAGGAGGAGACGCGCCTCGGGGGGCGGACGGAGGAGGAGATGTACGCGGCGCTGGGGCTTCCGCTGATTCCGCCGGAGCTGAGAGAGGACCAGGGGGAGATCGATGCGGCGCGGGAGGGGCAGCTTCCGGAGCTGGTGGAGGCGGGGGATATCGCCGGCGATATGCACGTTCACAGCAACTGGAGCGATGGACACAACACGATTGAGGAGATGGCGCGGGCGGCGAAGAATGCTCGATATCGCTATATTGCCATTACGGACCACTCACGGTCGCAGACGGTGGCGAACGGACTGACGGTTGAGCGGCTGCGGGAGCGGCGGAAGGAGATCGAGGCGGCGCGGAAGGCGGCGCCCGGCATTGCGATCCTGGAGGGGACCGAGGTCGATATCAAGCGCGATGGGAGCTTGGACTACCCCGACGAGGTGCTGGCGGAGCTCGATTTCGTCGTGGCGTCGGTTCACTCGGGATGGAAGACGGAACGGGCGGCGATGACGGCGCGCATCATCAAAGCGATGGAGAACCCGTGGGTGGACTGCATCGGGCATCCGACGGGGCGGCTGATCGGGCAGCGGGAGCCGTATGAGGTGGACCTGGAGGGGGTGCTGGCGGCGGCCGCGCGCCTGGGCGTGGCGATGGAGATCGG
>Ga0307379_10005184_pt1 | contig 18288 bp, 8 predicted proteins | sample UN2MG_FD_202237 | JGI IMG/M metagenome (GOLD analysis project Ga0307379, IMG submission 202237) | Soil microbial communities from Risofladan, Vaasa, Finland - UN-2 | ecosystem: Environmental > Terrestrial > Soil > Coastal area > Acid sulfate soil | place: Finland: Risofladan, Vaasa | collected... | reverse complement strand
CACCTATGACTCGCGCCATGCCGTGCCAGGACGGGACGATACTGAGAACTTGGCGCGGATGTACTACCACCTGCTTGTTCACGCGGCACAGCGTGGGGGTGGCGGGACGTGGCGGTTATGCGCTGACGAGGACGCGTCGCTGGGCTGGAGTGCGTTGCTGGAGTGCTTGGAGAGAACGCAACTCATTCGGCGGTCAGAAGCGAGGGCGTCGTCGCTGTTCCGTGTCGAGGGAGAGCGGATGGTCGTTGAGAGCTTCCGAGAGTGCGATTCGTGTGGAGAGTGCCTGATACAGCTATCGGACATCTTTGCAGGCCTGGGTCGCTGGTCACACGAGAAAGCCAAGTGGCTACCCACGTGGGTCGAGAATCTCGAACGCAGGGCTCAGGTGCAGAAGGCGTTGTTCGACGACATGGCAGCGGACGGAGTGACGGGCGAGAGCCGCTCGGATCGAGCACGCAGTCGTATTGTGCACCTGTTGGATCGACTGTGCAAGAGCCGCAAGCTTGGGGTCAGCTTGCGGACGAAGGGATGTCTCTGGACGCCGGGTACTCGGGGACCGGTGAACTTCTGGACCTATGATCCGCAGAGCTCGCTGGACGTGGCTCCCAGGCGACGTGAGCGCAGCGGTCCGGAGGCGCTCAGGCAAACGGACGAGACATAGGCTTCGGTGGCGTGGTGTCCAGAAACTCATCCGTGCCCCAGAGCACCCTCACGACGAGGGCGAGTAGCGGAAGGGCCCTCGATTCTCCGCGGCACGGCTTGAACTGCTGCTGGCGGTGGGCCCAGAACGGCACCTATGGTTCCACTACTCGGGCGGGCGATCTGACCGCTGCGGCAGTGCTGCTGGATTCGTCAACGCGTCGCTCGCGACCGGCGCAAGGCATGTCCGGCTGGTATGCGGTGTAAAGGGCGGGCCCCAGTGTAGCGACAGCAGGTTCCTGAAGGATAGCTGCCGACGCCGCCGAAACCGCCCGTCAGGCCGAGGGTTTCGCACCATTCTCGCTATCTCAAGGGGGATTACCCATGCGGATCGAGTCTGTTCGCATTCAGAACCTGCGGTCGATGAAGGATGAGACCATCAGGTTCGGCAACTACACCTGCCTTGTCGGCCCAAACGGCTCCGGGAAGTCCAACGTGCTATGCGCCCTGAGCATCTTCTTCAGGGAGACGGAGAGCTACGTCACTGATCTTTGTTCACTTGACGAAGAGGATTTCCACCACAGGAATACCGGCGAGCCCGTCACTATCACACTTACTTTCACAGACCTAAGCCCCCAGGCAAAGGACGACCTCGCCGATTACGTGCGACAGGATCGTTTGATTGTATCGGCCATCGCAGGGTTCGACGCAGCCTCCGGCAAGGCCGAGGTCAAGCAGTACGGACAACGCCTTGGCGTCAAAGCCTTCGCTCCCTTCTTTGAGGCCGAGAAGGACCCAAAGACGAAGGTGGCCGACCTCAAGGCACTCTACTCAGACATCCACGCTACCTACTCTGCCCTGCCACCACCCGGTACCAGAGAGGGCATGAAACAGGCACTTTGGGACTACGAGACCGCGCACAGTGCGGAATGCGAGCCGATCCCCAGTGAAGATCAGTTCTATGGCTGGCGAGGCAGCAACCGACTGGCGCCATATGTGCAGTGGGTCTATGTCCCTGCAGTGAAGGACGCGTCGACAGAGCAGGTCGAGGCGCGCAATACCGCGCTTGGGAAATTGCTCGCACGAACTGTGAGGACGAAGGCCGACTTCTCGGGAAAGCTAGACGCGCTCAGCGAGGGCTGGCAACAGCAGTACGAGGGATTGCTTGCGGAGAGTCAGGTTGTTCTTGAGGACCTCTCCACAGCTCTTGCCAAGCGCCTTGCTGAGTGGTCGCATCCTGACGCTCGAGTGAAGCTGACGTGGCGACAGGACAAGTCGCCGGAGGCGCCGCCGCCTTTGGCACGGATCATCGCCGGGGAGGGACCATTCGATGGCGAACTGTCGCGGTTCGGACATGGACTTCAGCGTTGCTATCTGTTCGCCTTGCTGCAGGAACTCGCGGCGGCCGATGACGCGAACCAGCCCACTCTGCTCCTCGGTTGCGAGGAGCCAGAGCTCTACCAGCATCCTCCCCAGGCGCGCCATCTCTCGGGCGTTCTCGAGGAACTGAGCCAGCACAATTCGCAGGTCGTGGTCTGCACTCACAGTCCCCACTTCGTGTCCGGCAGAGGCTTTGAGGACGTCCGCATGGTGAGGATGGAAGGAGGCCACTCCGTCGTTTCGCAGACCACGTACGAGCAGGTGAGCGGCGCGCTCGCCGCAGCCAAAGCTGAGGCACCCGCGAAGCCATCCGGAATCCTGGCCAAGCTCCACCAGGCCCTTCAGCCAGCCCTCAATGAGATGTTCTTCACGTCGAAGCTCATACTTGTAGAGGGGTTTGAGGACATCGCTTACATCGCGGCATACCTCGAGCTGATGGGCCTGTGGGATGACTACCGACGCCATGCCTGCCACATGGTGCCAACTGGTGGCAAGAGTACGATGATCCAGCCCGTGGCGGTCGCGAGCTCTTTGCATATACCTACATACGTCGTTCTCGACGGCGACGGTGACAAGCCCGACAAGGATGGCAGCAGGAAGAAACACGAGAAGGACAACGCGGCTATCCTAAGGCTATGCGGCATGGACGACCCCGACCCGTTTCCATCTCATACACTATCTGCGGAGGGCGTAACCATGTGGAACTCCGACATCTCAGCCGTTGTAACCGGCGAGATCGGCGCTGACGCCTGGAGGTCCTACTCCAATGCTGTGGACCAGGAGTACGGGCAGATCGGGGGGCTGCGGAAGAATGGGCTCCACATTGCGAAGTGCCTGGAACTCGCCTGGAAAGACAACAGGAAGTCCGAAGCCCTCCAGAACCTGTGCTACTCAGTGATAGAGTTCGGGAAGAGCAACTAGCTCAGGTCTTCGGGGACCCCGGTGTGCCTATCCCGCCACCATCACCTCGGTCGGAAATGCGGGAACGAAGTGGATCGCACACGCGTAGCTTCCAATGGCGGAATGGACCGATAAGGAGCGTTCTGCACACAGCCAGAGCGGATGCACGGGCGGCGGACACGCACACAGGGCGTCCCATCGCTATGTAACAGCCGCAGTGTGTCCGGAGCTCGGACGCCCGTGCTCGGCCAGCCTGCCCTTAAGACGATTGCTCCTGCCGACGTAGACCGGAGTCTCGGCCTCGTTGAACACGTAGATGCCGCTCTTCGGCAGGCCGCTGAACTGCCCCCAAGGACGAGACGGCATCGCGAGCAACTCCGACATGAGCCGTTGGCACTCGTCCACAATCTCTTGGAATCTCTGGTTCATGGCCCTCTCCCCGGTAGGTTCACGCCGACCGCTGCAGAAGTTACCGCAAGACCGCACCTGGTCTTCGGCGGTCCGCTGAGAGGCCCCTCGCGGGCTGTCTCCGGCCGGACCTAAGAAAGGGGGGTATCGCCGTTGAGAGCTGCCCAGCATCAAGTCGGTTCTCTCGTCCGCATTCGTGGGCGGGAGTGGGTAGTGCTGCCCTCCGATGACAGCGATGTGTTGACGCTGCGACCACTGAGCGGCAGCGAGGACGAGAACTGTGGGATATACATCCCGCTCGAAGGCGACCAGCTCTCAGACGCGACCTTCCCGAGTCCATCGCCGGATCAAGCGGGCGACTTCATCGCCGGCAGCCTCCTGAGAGATGCCGCTCGTCTGGCCCTGAGGAGCAGCGCTGCCCCTCTGCGTTCCTTCGGCCGGATATCCGTCCGCCCCCGCCCCTACCAACTCGTGCCGCTTATCATGGCGCTTCGCCTAGACCCCGTCCGTATGCTCATCGCCGACGATGTGGGTATCGGCAAGACCATCGAAGCATCCCTGATCGCCAGAGAACGGCTCGACCGCGGCGACGTCAGCCGGATCTGTGTGCTCTGCCCTCCTCACCTCTGCGACCAGTGGCAGCGGGAGCTCGAAACCAAGTTCCAGATCCGTGCCGTCGCGGTGAGGACCAACACTATCGCTCGGCTTGAGAGGGACCTCCCTCGTGTCGACGCCAGCATCTACAAGCACTACCGCCACCTGGTGGTGAGCATCGACTTCGTGAAAGGTGACCGCCGCCGGAGTGAGTTCCTCGCTGGCTGTCCAGAGCTTGTGATCGTGGATGAGGCGCACACCGCTGCGCAACCCGGCGGAATTGCCGGCAGCAGCCAGCAGCAGCGGCACGAACTGGTGCACAGAGTTGCCGCCGACCCCAATCGCCACCTCATCCTCCTGACCGCTACACCTCACAGCGGACTTGAGGAGAGCTTTCACTCGCTCCTTGGCCTGGTCGACCAGGAGTACGAGCAGTGGTCGATCAGCGCCCTCAGTGATTCTCAGCGGCGCAACCTTGCCAGACACTTCGTCCAACGCCTCCGTGCTGACGTCCGACGTTGGCTCGGACCGGAGACCACCTTCCCCGACCGAAAGCCCGAAGACGTCCCCTGCGACTTGAGCAAGGAGTACGAGCGGCTCTTCGAGGACATCCTCGCCTTTACCCGTGAGACGGTCTATCAGGAAGGCCTCTCGCAGCGCCGACAGCGCGTCCGCTACTGGGCGGCTCTAAGTCTACTGCGGTGTGTCATGTCCAGCCCCGCCGCCGGAGCAGTCGCACTACGGGCGTCAGCCGACCGCACGAAACTCCCCGCTATCGACTCTGAAGAGGAGATCGTCCAAGACGCAATTCGCCAGTGGGAGGTGATGGACCCGATCCGTGAGGAAGGGGCAAACGACACCGTCCCGGACTCAGCAGTGACCGCTGGCGAGAGCGACCTCGGCACATCGGATCGCCGCCGGCTTCAAGCCTTTGCCCGCAGAGCTGAAGCACTGGCTAAGGGTGACGGCGACCTGAAGATCGAGAAGGGAGCAGAGCTCGTCGCAGGTCTCCTCAAGAAGGGCTACCGCCCCATCGTCTACTGCCGATTCATAGAGACCGCTAAGTATGTTGCCGCCCAACTCCAGAAGCGCCTCCAGGGGCAGTTCAAAGACGTCCATACACTCGCTATCACCAGTGAGACGGGCGGTGATGAGGAACGTGAGGCCCGCATCGAGGAGCTTGCCGAGTCACCTCGTCGGGTGCTCGTGGCTACCGACTGCATGAGTGAAGGCGTCAACCTCCAGGACCACTTCGACGCCGTTGTCCATTACGATCTCCCCTGGAATCCGAACCGACTCGAGCAGCGAGAGGGGCGTGTTGACCGCTTCGGCCAGCAGCGGGAAGAGGTGCCTGCAATCCTCCTCTATGGCAGGGACAACCCCATCGACATGATCGTCCTCCGGGTCCTCATCCGCAAAGCCCGTGATATCTTCAAGGCTACCGGCGTCCGGGTGCCCGTGCCCGTCGAGAGCGAGAGTGTGATCCAAGCCCTGACCGAGGCCTTCTTCAGGCAGCCGTCTTTTCGGCAGGGGACGCTCCCGCTGGACATCCCGGAGCTTGAGCGGAAGACTCCCGACGTCGAGCAACTCCTGTCGAAATGGGACCGGGCCGCCGAGCTTGAGAAGGAAAGCCGCACTCGCTTTGCCCAGCACACCATCAGGCCGGACGAAGTCGCCAAGGAGCTTGAGGTCACGGACCTCGCCGTCGGCGATCCGGACGCAGTACGATCCTTCTTCCTGAACGCTGCCCAGCGCCTCAACATCCAGGTGCAGACTCGGGACGGCTACTGTGTCGTAAGCCCCGAAAGTCTCGCCGATGGTCTTCGTTCTCACCTCGGCTGGAAGAAGCAGAAGCGGGTCGCTTTCGACAGCCCTCTCCCGAAGGCAGCCGAGGACGCCGACATCCTCGACCGCAATCATCCTCTGATCAACGCCCTGAGTGACCGTATTCTGAGTGAAGCCTTCTCCCAAAGCCAGCGCCCTGACCGGCCGTTCGCTCGGTGTGGAGCAGCAGTCTCCCCAGACGTACAGGTCCGAACAGCAATTCTGCTGCTGCGCCTCCGCTATCGCATGAAGATGAGGGCCGACGGGGAGTTGTTCGGAGAAGAGGTCGTTGTCGCTGGCTTCAGAGGATCGGGCGGCGACGCTCACTGGTTGGACACCAACAGCGACGAAGTCCTGTCTCTCCTGCGCTCCCGGCCACCCGGGAACATCTCCCCGCAGGAGCGAGCAACCCAGATCCAATGGGCACTCGACACGCTTGCCGAGGCGGGCCCTGCACTGCAGAGCCTGAAGGATGGCAGGGCCGCCCAGATCGAGGAGTCGCACAACCGGATTCGTGCGCAGCTTCGCACCCGCAAGACGACAGTCACTGCCTATGACCCGGATGTTTTAGGCGTGTACGTGCTGGCACCAGGGGGCCGGCGGTGAGCACCTACGTGGCCATCCGCTCGGAAGGCGGACTCATCCCGCCCGACACCCTGGACAAGATCGCCAAGGAGGAGTTGCCCGGCCAGAAGGCGAGCGACTTCGGCCTCGGCGCCAACCGCCGCCTCAGCGACGAGATCGCCCGCGCTTGGAGCGACGCCCTCAACTACTGGAGAGTGTTCCAGGGCCGACGGGAGGAGCTGCCCGAGTCCGAAACCGGCACCACGCTCACGCGGCGCTGGGTGTCTCACCTGCTCGACGAGATCCTCGGCTACCAGCTCGTCCTACTCCAACCCGCACCCCAGATCGAGGGCAAGCCATATCCCATCTCACATCGCGTCGACGAGAGGGAGGATGCTCCCCCGGTTCATATCGCTGGTTTCCGTCAGAACCTGGACCGCAGGCCAGAGAGTGGGCGTCCTCGGACCAGTCCCCAGGCCCTCGTTCAGGAGTATCTCAACCGGACCGAGGAGAACCTCTGGGGCATCGTCACCAACGGCCTGCAACTACGACTGCTCCGAGACAGCACTCGCAGCAGCCGGCCCACCTACCTGGAGTTCGACCTCGCCGGTATCCTCGACGGGCAGCGCTTCAACGAGTTCGCCCTTCTCTTCCGCCTCTGCCACCGGAGCAGACTGCCGAAGACAGCCGAGGATGCGGCCAAGTGTCTGCTTGAGCAGTACTACCAGGCATCCATCGAGGAAGGGGCTCGAGTCCGCGATCATCTGCGCGATGGAGTGGAGCAGGCGCTCCTGCTCATCGGCACCGGCCTGCTGCGCCACCCCGACAATCCGGCTCTTCGCGCGGCTGTCGAGTCAGGCGAGCTGAACGCCTACCGGTACTACCAGCAGCTCCTGCGGCTCATCTATCGGCTTCTCTTCCTCATGGTGGCGGAAGAGCGTCGGATGATCGTTGCCCAGGGGCCGGAAAACGATCGCACACAACGCATCTACGACGAGAACTACAGCATGCGCCGGCTCCGGGATCGGGCCGAGCAACCTATCGAGACCACACCTTACGGGGACCTCTGGATCAATCTCCAGCAAAGCTTCCGCCTCTTCGACAGCACCGCGAATCCGCTCGGTATTCCGCCTTTGAATGGAGACCTATTCGGACCGGAGGCCGTTCCCGACCTTGAGGGTACGGCCCTTCAGAACCACCTGCTCCTGGAGGCCATACGCCAACTGAGTCTGTTCGCCGTCCGAGGTGTGCGCCGTCGGGTGAACTACGCAGGGGTCGACGTGGAGGAGCTTGGCTCGGTCTACGAGAGCCTGCTCGACTTCCAGCCAGTGATCCGGCAGGACAGCGGTGTCTTCAGCTTCGATCTCGCCACCGGCATGGAGCGCAAGACTACCGGCTCCTACTACACGTACCCGGACCTCGTGGGCGAACTCATCAAGAGCGCACTCGTGCCTGTGATGGAAGATCGGCTGGCACAGGCGAAGACGGCCGAGGAGAAGGAACGAGTTCTACTCGGGCTCACTGTGTGTGATCCCGCGAGTGGATCCGGGCACTTTCTGCTCGCGGCCGCGCGACGGATTGGCCGAGAGCTCGCCCGCGTGAGAACGGGTGAAGAGGAGCCAACACCGGAGGAGTTTCGGCAGGCCGTACGGGATGTTGTCCGGCACTGCGTCTACGGCGTGGACGTGAACCCGCTCGCCGTGGACCTGTGTAAGCTCGCCCTCTGGATCGAGGGGCACAACGTGGGACTGCCGCTCACCTTCCTCGATCACCGCATCAAGTGCGGCAACTCGCTCATCGGCATCTTCGACGAGCGGCCGGCGGAGGTGCCAGACGAGGCATTCACGGCGGTGACCGATGATGTGAAGAAGGTGGCGACGGCGGTCAGGAAGCGCAACCGGTTCGAGCGATCTCCGAAAGGCGCCCAGCAGCTTGAGTTGGTCGAGCCGGAGCCGGTGGACGACGCCGACGTGAATGCCTACGCACAGGTTGCCATTCTCCCTGACGACAGCCCCGACCACGTTCACGCCAAGAAGCACGAGTACGAGGAGTGGCAGAACTCGGAGGCCCATCAGCGCCGGAAACTCGAGGCCGACACCTGGTGTGCGGCCTTCTTCTGGCCGCTCACCGAAGACGCGGTGAACGACTGGCTCCCGACCACGGCGAGTTATCTCCAGGCACTGGCGAAGCCGTCGAGCGTGCCGAAGACACCTCGGGAGAAGATCGAAGCGCTGGCCCAGCGACACCGTTTCTTCCACTGGTGTCTGGAGTTCCCCGATGTATGTGCCGAAGGTGGGTTCGATGTGGTGCTGGGGAATCCGCCGTGGGAGCGGATCAAGCTCCAGGAGAAGGAGTTCTTCGCCGCCCGTGACCCCGAGATAGCGATGGCCCCGAACAAGGCCGCTCGTGATAGGCTCATCAGGAAGCTGAAGCGTAGCATCCCGGCTCTGTATGCCGACTTCCAGCAGGCACTGCATGATGCCGAGGCCGAAAGCCGGTTCGCGCGACAGAGCGGGCGGTTCTCTCTAACAGCGAGGGGCGACATCAACACGTACGCTTTGTTCGCTGACCTGAACCGTGCATTGCTCCATCCCATGGGTCGAGCAGGCGCTGTTATCCCTCCTGGCATAGCCACTGACGATACGACCAAAGTGTTCTTCGGCGACCTCCTCAAGACAGGTACGCTAGTGTCTCTGCTCGGAATGGACAACGAGGCGATGATCTACTTCCCGGGGATAGACCACCGGAACAAGTTCTCGCTCCTCACCCTGGGCGGAAGAGATGCTGGGGTGGAAGCGCCTGTATTCACCTTCTCGTGCAGGCGCCTTGACTATACTGCCCTTCCCGAGCGTCGCTTCACTCTGACCGACGAAGAGATCAACTTGCTGAACCCGAACACACACACCTGCCCGGTCTTCCGCACCCGCGCCGATGCGGAACTCACGAAGAGCATCTACCGGCGCGTTCCTGTGCTAGTTCGGGAAGCACGGGAGGACAAGCCGGAAGCGAACCCGTGGAGCATCTCGTTCTCAACGATGTTCCACATGGCGAACGACTCAAACCTCTTCAGAACACCGGGCGACTTCCCGAACGGCATCCCGCCGGACCACCTGCCTCTCTATGAGGCGAAGCTCATGCACCAGTTCGACCATCGCTGGGCGACGTATGAGGGCGCCAGCCAGGAGGAGCTTCGGAAGGGCCTCGCTCGGGACCTGACTGATCATGACAAGGGCGATGTGGACCACGCTGTACGGCCACGCTACTGGGTACCGAAGGAAGAGGTCATCCTGCGCACATCCCGTGTGCCACCCAACGTAGTGCGAGGCTACCGGACTGGCAACAAGGAGCTACTCGGACAGGAGCTTCCCTACTGGCTTGCTGGGCACCACTACAGGTACGGGAACTCCGAGACCGCTAACTGGGTCTTCGGCCGACTGCGCTTCACCGATCCCTTCGCGGCCTTCATGAACACGTTCCACGCTCAGGAACTGGAGAAGGACTACCCGCTTACCGAACGAGACCTGAAGCGAATCGTGGAGTTCTGCAAGCAGCACGAGCCGAGCCAGGAGATGGACTGGTTCGCTCTGGCCCGCCTGCTCATCGAGTCCAAGACCCCAAGGTGGCTCCTCGGCTTCCGGGATGTGGTCAGCAACATCGTCCAGCGCACCGCCATCTCCGCCGTGCTACCGAGAGCGGGTGCCGGCCACACCCTGCCCCTCCTGCACACGCAATCTGAGGCACCACGCGGTGCGTGCCTTGTGGCGAACATGAACTCACTTGTACTGGACTTCGTAACGCGGACGAAGCTTGGCGGCACGCATCTGTCCTTCTTCGTGCTTCAGCAGCTTCCAGTACTGGCCCCAGACCGGTACACCCAGGCAGACGTCGACTTCATCGTGCCACAAGTGCTGGAGCTGACCTACACCGCCTGGGACCTGAAGCCATTCGCCGAGGACTTGGAATACGACGGGCCGCCATTCACGTGGGACCCTGACCGCCGGGCGATCCTGCGGGCCGAACTCGACGCCTACTATGCCCACCTCTACGGCCTAAACCGGAAGCAGCTCCGCTACATCCTCGACCCGCACGGCTTGACCGACCGGGAGCTTGAGGACATACTCGATCCAACTGAAGACCCGCCCGAAGCCCCCCGCACCACCGACTTCCCCGGCGAGACCTTCCGGGTCCTCAAAGAGAAAGAGATCAAGAAGTACGGCGAATACCGCACGCAGAGGCTGGTGTTGGAGGCGTGGGAGCGGATGTTTGGAGGCAGATGAACCGCCAACCGAGGAGACTGAGATGAGTGTGGTTGACGACGTTGCAGCTACTCTCGCACAGCTAACGGACGAGCAACTCAGCGCGGCCATCCAGCAGGCCGACGAGCATCAGTACAGCCACGAGAGAGTGCCACTGGACCTTGACATGGCCGTGGCGCGACTGCGTGCCGTTCGGGACCACCTGCAGCAAGCGTTGTCCAGCAACTCGTTTGCCTTACTGCCGCCCACGATCCAGCGAGATCTGATGTCCCTCCTCAGTGCGGTCTCTACTCACGTCACCGGCCTTGTGGGCGGGGAGGACACTCTTGATGCTCTCGTCGCGGACACTGACGCGCTCGATGCCTATGCCTGGCGGAACAGGATCGCTGAGCATGCGCAATTCGTGTCTGAACTCACCGCAGCACAGACGCAGCTTGCCGGCCTGGTGGCGGAGACGCAGAAACTGAAAGACGATGTGAGCGCGGTTCTGGCACAGACGCCAGACCTCGTTGCGCTGACCCAGCAGGCGCAAGAGGCTGCCGCCGTAGCGATGCAATCGCAGCAGACCGCCCAAGGCGCGCAAGAGCAGGTCGCGGAGCTCGCCCAACAGGCGGGCCAAGCGGCCACCTCGGCCGCTGAAGCGCAGCAGGCGGCTCAAGCCGCATCTGAACAGGCCGGTCAGGCGGCGCAGCAGTCGCGTGAGGCCGCCGACGGCGCAGGCCAGGCGCGCCAGAGCGCTCAAGAGGCACTTCAGGCGGCAAGTCAGTCAGCGCAGCAGGCGCAGACAGCCCAGACTGAGGCAACTGAGCGCAACACGAACATCAACACGCTCCTTGGTCAGGCGCAGGCGAGCAGGCAACAGATCGCCGTGGTTGAGGCCGAACTCAAGGCGCTTCAGGATGCCGGGGAGGAGTTCCGTCAGAAGATGGCGGACACCGAAAGCCAAGCGAAGGCGGCCATGGCCGAGGCCCGGCAGAACGCAGACAGCGTCATCACGGACAACTCGCAGCGCACGGAAGCGTTGCTTACCGAGCTCAAGGCGAATGAGGACCGTATCGAAGACGCTCTGCAGAAGGCTACGGGCGTCTCGCTCTTCCACTCGTTCCACCAGAGCCAAGGTCGAGTCGGAGCTCGGAAGTGGGTCTGGGCATTCTTTGCCGGCGTACTGGGCCTTGGGACGGTGGCTTGGGTCGGCTATCTTACGACCATCTCTCCCGCTATTACGCTGGCGGTTTACTTCAAACTGGGAGTCGCCATCCCTGTCGGTCTGCTCGTCTGGTTCTGCATCGCGCAGTACAACCACGAGCGCCGGCTCGAAGAGGAGTACGCCTTCAAGTCCAACATCAGCCTATCTCTCGTGCCATACAAGGACTTGGTCGCAACGGGATTCAGTTCTGAAGACGAAGCGTCCAAGAGCAAGTACGCCCAGTTCCTGGTCGACTCAGTTGAGAAGGTCTTCACTCCCCCTGTCGGCCGTCGTGCCGACATCGATCTGTCGGCTTTGAAGTCGCTGGGGACCGAGCAACTCAGGCAGCTGACGGAGTTGCTGACTGCTGTAGCGAAGGTAGTCAGGGGGGGCTAGGCGACCGTCGTTGTCATTCATCACAAGAGGCGTAGGAGGCGATATATGCCGTGCACGACAAGGATGAGAACCAGATTCAGCGGGCCTATTCTCGGCACACCGGTAGGCCGTCGGTTTCGCGTGCTGTCCTGGTTTATCGAGGGCAGCGGTGCCGAGGAATGTCTGGTGATCCGCGATATGCGTGATGTAGACGGCGATACCGCTTACAGGGCGGCTGGGCCCATACCCGAAGGGTCCCACGCTTTCGACGGCACAGGCGCGGGGCCGGTCATAGTTGTCGGCCAGTCGAAAGTGGAGTTCTTCTTGGAGGTTGAGGCTGGGGAGGCAGATGACGTACGCAGTAAGCAACACAGCCCCTGAAACGGGAAACTGAGACTGCTAGGGCATCGCGGCGCCGTGGGTCGCGTTACGGAGTGAGTGCATGGACGTCTTCGCTCTTCGTGACAAAGTTGTATCCGACTACCGCCGTTACATCGAGAGCTTCGTCCGCATCCAGGACGAGCGGATCGCAGCTCACGTTCAGGAGCAGTTCGATGCCGGCAGGTTCTGGCCAGAGAGCATCCTGCAACTGAACCCCGCTTACGAGCCCGGTCCGACCCTCGACGAACTCGCTTCGCGGGACGAGATCACACCGGGCACAGCTCGGTTCTTCCGCAGACGGGATGGTGGACCAATCCGACTGTACCGACACCAGCATGAGGCCCTGGAGACAGCCCGACGATGGGAGCCTTATCTCGTCACCACCGGCACGGGGTCTGGTAAGACGCTGGCGTACTTCATCCCGATCTACGATCACATCATCCGCACGAACCCGCACGAGGAGAAGGTCCGGGCGATCATCGTTTACCCAATGAACGCGCTGATCAACAGCCAGTACGAGGCGCTGAAACAGTACACGAGCCAGTATCCTGAGTCACCCGTCACCTTCGAGAAGTACACCGGGCAAGAGCGCGATCAGGCACGACAGCGCATCCTCGACCACCCACCGCATATCATCCTCACGAACTACGTCATGCTGGAGTACATGCTGCTCCGGCCGCAGGAGCACCACCTGTTCGACCGCATCCGGTCTGGCAACATCGAGTTTCTCGTGATCGACGAGCTGCACACCTACCGAGGACGGCAGGGGGCTGACGTCGCTATGCTCATCCGGCGTCTGCGGGAGAGGATCGGCAATCCTCGCATCCTCTACGTAGGCACCAGCGCGACCATGGCGACTGGAGGGAGCCGAGGAGAGCGGCGAGCCGCAGCGGCGCAGACAGCGACTCAGCTCTTTGGCGTTGACGTGAAGCCGGAGAACGTTATCGACGAGTCCCTTCGACGCATCATCCCCATCCCTCCGCCTGAAGACCAGGCCTCGCTCCGCGCCGCTGTGGAAGCCCCCACGCCCGAGGGCAAGATCGAGAGCCTCCGCAGCAGCCCCCTCTCCTCTTGGCTTGAGTGGACCTTCGGCATTGCCGAGGAGGATGGGCGCCTTGTCAGACGCAGGCCGATCACCTTCGAGGACGGTGTGCACAAGCTGAGCGACGAAAGCGGCCTGCCCGTGGAGGAGTGCCGCACAAAGCTCCGGGCACTCCTCACGATTGGGAACGCCACACCCAATGAGGAAGGGGACCCGCTCTTCGCCTTTCGCCTTCATCAGTTCCTGGCCGGGGGTGGAGCAGTGTACGCCGGCCTACGACCCGAGGCTGACCGGCACATCACCCTCGAGGGTCAGCAGTATGGGCCCGATGGTGAGTCCTTCCTGTATCCCCTCGCCTTCTGTCGGGAGTGCGGGCAGGAGTACTACATGGTCGTCCGCCAGAAGGTGGACGGCGGGCAGAAGCTCATACCAGATGAGCCATTCCTTGAGCAGTCAGATGACGAGGATCTGGAGCAAAGCGGCTATTTTCTTCTCGACGAGCACGGGCAATGGTCAGATGAGATCATCAGCGGGGATCTCCCCGACCACTTCTGGGACACACGAGGAAGGACCCCGAGAGTCAAATCCGACTACACCAAGCACGTTCCGAAAAAGCTACGTGCCAGTGCCGCGGGAGCAGTGGACTCGCTGGAGGACACATCCGTGGAGGGGTGGTTCCAGCCGAAACCATTCCTGCTCTGCTTGAGATGTGGCGTTGCTTACGGGCGGAACGAACGAAACGATTTCCGAAAGCTGACGAAGCTCAGCCATACCGGACGCAGCACCGCTACAACCTTGGTGGCCATGTCAGCCGCTGTCTACCTTCGAGAGGACCCCAGCACCCCGCCTTCAGCTCGGAAGCTGCTGAGCTTCACCGACAACCGGCAGGATGCTTCCTTGCAGGCCGGCCACCTGAACGACTTCGTCCAGGTTGCTCTCGTCCGAGCAGCGCTTTACCGGGCGCTGAGCGAGGCGCAGGAACTCGATCACGCCACCGCGGTGCAGGCCGTGTTCGCCGCCATCGGCCTTTCGCAGGACCTGTACGCCAAAGAGCCTGTGGAGTACGGTCCTGGGAAGAGCCGCAACGAGGAAGTCTTCAGGTCGCTGCTGGAGTACCGGATCTACGAGGACCTTCGCCGGGGCTGGCGCATCATCCAGCCGAATCTGGAGCAGTGCGGGCTGCTGCAGATGGACTTCTTCGGGCTATCCGACTTCTGCCGGGACGATCGGCCCTGGCAGGCACACCAAATGTTGGCGAACGCTAGCCCGGAGACACGTGAGCAGGTCGTACGGGCCTTCCTTCTGCACATGCTGCGGGAGCTCGCCCTCGACGCCAGACCTTTGACCGAAGACGCCCAGAACCAGCTCCGCAGGCGGGTGGAGCAGACCATCAAGTCGCCCTGGTCTTTCGGCGAGCGCGAGCGCCTCCGGCAAGCCAGCTACTTCCAGCTCTCCGGACGGCCGGCCCGTGATGCCCGCAGCCTGGGTCCCACCTCCCGAGTGGGGCGCTACCTCCGTGCCCGTCGGACTTGGGACCTCGACCGAGACCTAAGCGCAGACGAGTATCGGGGACTGCTCGAAGCGCTGGTGGGCGCTCTCCATGGGCAGTATCTGGCCGTGTCCAAGGAGGGCGAGTCGGAGCGGGTTCAGATCCTCACGAACAGCCTGCGCTGGGGGCTCGGCGACGGCTCGCCGCCGGATCCCGATCCCGTCCGAAGCCGCTGGACCCCGGACAACCGGCTTCTGGATAGAGAGAGAAGGGCGAATGAGTTCTTCGCTGAGCTCTATCGGAAGACAGCAAGTGAGTTGGTGGGAGTCGAAGGTCGCGAACACACGGCGATGGTGCCTGTAGACCTCCGGCAGGAACGCGAGGCCCGCTTCCGGAACGGCGAGCTGACGGCCCTCTTCTGCTCTCCGACCATGGAACTGGGCATCGACATCTCAGACCTCAGTGTCGTCCACCTTCGCAATGTACCGCCCACCCCGGCGAACTACGCGCAACGCAGTGGACGGGCCGGCCGAGGCGGACAGCCGGCACTGGTGGTCACCTTCTGCAGCGAGGTAAGCAACCACGACCAGTACTTCTTCCGACGGCGCCCAGACATCGTTGCTGGGGCTGTCTCCGCAGCGCGACTTGATTTGACCAACGAGGAACTCTTGCGCGCACACGTCCAGTCGGTGTGGCTGGCAAAGACAGGGCGCAGCCTTGGCAAGAGCATCATCGATGTGCTCGACCTCGAACTCGAAGAACACCCTTTGAGCCAGGCGGTGAAGGAGAGCATCCAGCTCTCCATCGACTCGCTCGCGCTGGTGCGTGCCACGTGCCAAGCCGTCCTCGACGCCTGCGGTGAAGAGGTCAGCCGTGCTCTCTGGTACAGCGATGATTGGCTGGACCGAATTCTTCAAGCGGCGCCTGCCGAATTCGACCGTGCCTTAGATCGCTGGCGTGGTCTCTACGCTGCAGCCGTGCGAGAGCGCGATGAGGCACGACATCTCATGGACAACCATCGGACGCCTCCCAGGGAGCGTCGTACGGCCGAACGCCGTGAGCTTGAGGCCCGGCGCGAGATCGACCTGCTTCTGAACCAGATGGAGGGTTACTCGGCGTCGGATTTCTACCCGTACCGGTACCTCGCCAGCGAGGCATTCATCCCCGGCTACAACTTCCCCCGTCTCCCGGTGCTGGCCATGGTTCCTCGCGAGGACAAGCAAGACGTCATTGACCGCCCCAGGTTTCTGGGGATCTACGAATTCGGTCCTCGCAACCTGCTGTACCACGAGGGCGGGAAGTACCAGGTCTATCGGAGCCTGCTGCCCCCCGGCGGGATTGACCAGCGGCTGACCTCCGCCAAGCTCTGCGAGCAGTGTGGCTACTTCCACGAAGGCCCCGGGGCTAGTGTGGATCGCTGTGACAACTGCGGTGTTCCCCTTGAGGCGGGGCAGTGCGAATACCTACCACGGCTCTTTGAGATGAGCACCGTCTACGGAAGGCGCGTGGAGCGGATTACATGCGATGAGGAGGAGCGCCTGAGACAGGGCTTTGTATTGGCTCTCCAGTACAGGTTCGCTCTGAGATCGGACGGGACACCACAGGTTGAGGAGGCGGCCGCTGTCGACTCCGACGGAGTGCCATTGCTCACGCTGCGTCACGCCCCTCAAGCCACTCTGTGGCGCATCAACCACGGCTGGAAGAAGGCAAAGCAGCGGGGTTTCACCATCGACGGCCAGACCGGCCGCTGGGGTAAGAGGCCCGGCGAGATCCGCCCCGACCCGGAGAGTGCCGATCGGGATCCACGTACCGATATCCGCATCTTCATTCGAGACACCCGCAACCTCCTGTTGCTGAGGCCGCACGTGCCCGAAGGCGGCGACCCCGAGAGCATCCTATCCAGCCTCGGCTACGCTCTTCAGCGTGGCATCCAGGAGCTGTACAACATCGAGGAGCGGGAGATCGCCAGCGACCGGATTGGCCAGGGCGACTATCGGTACATCCTCCTCTGGGAGCAGGCCGAGGGTGGAACTGGCGTCTGGCCGCGGCTCATGTCCGAGCCGGACGCTGTGGCCCGGGTGGCCCGAGAGGCGCTACGCATCTGCCACTTCGATCCCGACACCGGCGACGATCAGGACGAGACATGCAGTCGAGCCTGCTACCGATGCTTGCTCAGCTACTCGAACCAGGGCGACCACCCGAGGCTCGACCGCCATGCCGTGAAGGACCTCCTGATGGCGCTCACCGCTGCCGTCATGCAGGGCGTGTCGCCCGCGAGTGATCGAGAGGCGCACTTCTCCTGGCTTTCAGAACGGGTCGACAAGCGGTCGAGTCTGGAGAAGGAGCTACTGCAGCTGCTCTACGAGACGGGCCGCAAGCTTCCAGACCGCACACAATACCGGGCTGAGTCCGAGGTCTTCGCTGAGGCTGACTTCTACTACGAGAGAGCCGGTCGCCCTGGAGCTGCCGTGTTTGTGGACGGGCCCGACCACGATGAGCCGCAGCGTCGAGAACGGGACCATGCGGAGAGATCAAAGCTTGCAGACCTCGGCTACCGAGTCATCATTGTTTGTTACGACGAGGACCTGCTGGAGCAAATCAGCCGCCATGCTGATATCTTCGGCAGAGGGCACTGAAGTGGTGATCCAGATGTCCGGTTCCTATGGTGGTAAGACTGCGCAATGAGCCACCACATCATGACTGCAATACTAGAAGGACGGTTCACCAATGGCACTTGCACGATGTGAGGAACACGGCCCCCCCATAGGGCGGACGAACACGTACACGTATCGCCACGATCCGGTCTCCCACCCCGACAGCGGTTTGGTTTGCGGCATAACCGGATGTGACAAGCCCGCACACGTCTGGATTACCGCTGACGAGGAGAGGCTTTACAGCGCAGGCCAACGTGTCTTCGAGCTGCCGACCCAGGCGATAAAGGTGCGGCTGGTGTCAGTCGGCGTCGGGAATTGACCCACCATCGGCATCCAATACTGACCCACCCTGGAGTGGTGAAATCAGTTCGAGGTTGCCTCTCAGATCCCTTCAGAGACCTTCTGCCATCGCGGTGGGTGGCTCACTTTTCGACGCCGATCACCTCTCTAGGTGGGTCATTATTGCACGCCGACTAACAGCCGAGGGCCTGAAGCACACTGCCCAGGTTGTTGATGTCCGTCGCGACGCTCGGATGCTCGGGCCCGTAGGCCTTCTCATCTATCGCCAGCGCCCGCTCGAAGTGCCGCCGCGCGCC
>Ga0307379_10005182_pt1 | contig 18291 bp, 29 predicted proteins | sample UN2MG_FD_202237 | JGI IMG/M metagenome (GOLD analysis project Ga0307379, IMG submission 202237) | Soil microbial communities from Risofladan, Vaasa, Finland - UN-2 | ecosystem: Environmental > Terrestrial > Soil > Coastal area > Acid sulfate soil | place: Finland: Risofladan, Vaasa | collected... | reverse complement strand
ATGGTGATTATTTTATCTTTCCCGCTGGTGTCAAATCCTAAATCATGAAATGCTTTGTAACTTATATTGTATCCCTTCTGGCCTGATGGGTCGTGTAATACTATCTCTTTTTTGGTACTATTAAATCCTATAATAACCCGGCTGTGGCTTTCCCTTGTATTAATGCTATAGTTTTGTATAACTATTAAGGGTATTCCTTCTCTCAATAAATCTTCTATTTCTTCTATTGGTTTTATTTCCCATCCAACGAGATATCCATATTCTCTTATATAACTCATAAATCTGAATATTGAGGCTTGGTTATTTACCATAATTTTATCTGCTATTCCCTTTTGGCTTACCTCAGTATTATAAAAATCCATTATCATAGCTCCGCATGCCGGCAAGCACCACATCTTCCCCTGTGCCTTCTGGTAAGGTACGGATAATAAAACCTCTGTCTTTTTATTCGTTTCTGGTTTGTCTTGTACTATTGTTTTTTTCCGTTTGGTTAATATTATTATGAAAATCAATATTATTGCTATAATCCATATCATTATTTTTTCCCCTTTAGCTGCCATTTTTCGTTCGGGTGAGCCATGGTTATATGTGTTAAAAGTCCATGCCTTTTATTAAATTCTCTATTACATATCGGGCATATATATTGACATTCTTTTATCTCCAAATCCCTGCAGGCTCTTATTTCTTTAAATGCCATATGTTTTACTATTAATTCCCTTTCCTCTTCCGCTGGGAATATGTTCTTGTTTCGGTTTATTCTTTCCCCTTTGTGATTCATTACTTTTATTCTGTACTTAAAATTTAACATCTTATCCTCCTGTTCTTTTAAGTAACCATTTCTATTATTAAGCTGACGTGGGCTTTTATTTCTCTAAACGTCCGCATGTTTATGACCAACTCTCCTGACGTTTTCCCTGCTGGGAATATATAACCGCCTCTATATATAGAATGTGCTCCCTTATTTCGTACTCTTATTTTATTTTTTAATATTATATTGTCTTTGGTTTTAATAGGGTATTCTGGTATAAAATAAACCTTCCTCTCTTTATTCTCTGCTTCCTTCATAACCGCTTTAATCAATTTTTTGTATTTTCCTATATCTTTATCCATGACGTTCTCTTCCCTCATCTGTTCTGTTATCTTAAGTTTTTCCAACTTCTCTGGGATATTTTTTATGGTATCCTCTTCTAAATCTTTTATAACGATTCCCCATTTGTCTTTGTATATCTTCATTCCCTTCCCGCCTTGGAATCCTATGGTCGGTATTCCCGCTGCCAGGTAATCCCATATTTTATTGCCTACACACATTTGCGTATATTGGTAGGCCATTTTTGGTACTCCCGTTTGGTTATATCCATGGAATCCCGCTGTGTATCTGGTCATCTCTTGTAATAATGCTTTGTAGGGTAAGTTTTCATAAACCCTGCATCCTATCCCTTTGTATTCTGATAATTTCCCGGTGTTATAACTTGCTGAATAAATGTGTACTCCCCAGCTTGCTTTTATAAAGGCCTTAAATATTTCATGATAGCATCTATATCCATAGGGCTGCTTCCTCCGCTCCCAGCCTGGCATTATCCCGCCTGCGTATACTAAATTTAAACCTTCCAATTTCTTTTTTGGCTCTATCCCTTCTATATCCCTTTTTAATGGCCTGGTATGAATAACTTTAAAATAAGGCAGTCTCCATCCGCTCTCTTTCGCTAATTTCTTAAAATATTCTGCATGCTCCTCACTGGTTAGGATCATGGCAGAAGCGTTCTCTACCCTCTGTCTTTCCTGTTGTGATATTACATCTGCAAACCCTCTTCTCAGGCTGTTGATGTCATGCTCTATTAATAAATAAGGGATTTTATACCTCATGGCAATTCTATAATCATCTCTTGTATCTCCTCTTACTACCATCATGTCCGGGTGTTCTCTTTTTATATAGGCTTCCACTTCCGGAATGCTATCTTTGATTATAAACCCTCCAAAATTATCCCTCATAAAATTAATATTTTTGTAGGCAGTTCCTTCGTACCATTTGGTTATGTGATATAATATTTTCTGGTTATGCTCCATCCGTTATCTCCTTCCTATTAATAATCCCGAAGTCTTTTAATATTTCCTTTATATCATTCTTATCTTCTATTTCACTCCATTCCTTTTTCCCGCCTTTCCCGCCTTCAAAATAAGATGAGTCATTCTTCTGGTGTATGGTGTCCATATAATTTATCCCGGCCAATAGTTCATGGTTTAGAAGGATCGCTCCTCCATGCCCGTTCTTTAAATAATACCTTTTCCCTCCCTGGTATCCTTCTGTATTAAAAATTAAAACATAAGATTGTGGAGAATGGTAGAAAAAGTAGGCCAGCCTATTTTGGTTTGTGTCGTAGGTATAACATTTCTGGCTGATTAAAACTTCCGTTTCTGGTTTCGGTGTATAATTATGCAGCATATCTATAAAGTTCTTTTCGTACATATCGTCTGAATCCATTCTTACCTGATAAAAATATTTACTTCCTTTTATTAGCTCCTCTGTCTTATTGTGGTATTCCCCTATCCCCACAATTAAAACGTTCCCTGGGAGCTGATCCTCTATTTCTTCTTTTATTAAAGGTATGGTATCATCCCGGCATCTTAATAATGCTGTAAACCATTGATTGGTTTGTGCCTTCAGGCTCTTAAGATTGTATTCGGTGAATAGTTTTAATCGGTATTTTATCCATGCTTCATTCTTTTCGTTTTCTTTATTAAACCCCATTACATTAAAAGGTATCTGTATAATTATTTTTTTATTCATATTTCCTTCCTCCAGAAACAAGTCTTTATATAATCTGGTGGGCTATTCCATTCTTCTTTGTGTAATGATTTTAAGGAATATAATTCCACGGTCTCTTTGGTATTCTCCTCTGTTAGTTTGCTTCTGGCTACTGATTCCCAATCATGAGAAGCAATAATCGAGCCCTTTTTTAATAATCCGGTAAATAAATTAAATTCTCCCAATTTATCTCCTCCATCACACATAAAAAGTATAGGCTGATCTGCGTATTCTTTTATTTCCATGATTGATTTCCAATTAAAGCAATCCCTAACCACATATTTAATATTTAATAACTTGAATAGCCTTGGTTCTTTGTAGGCCTTGATCCCCGCTTTTTCTGTTACGAATTTTTTTAAATCATAAGTCATTAATGGCTTTAGTCCTCTTTCGTAACATTCCAGGCCCAGGAATACTGACAAAGCTCCTGCTCCAGTCCCGGTTTCAATAATCCCTTTTACTTGCTTATTCTCATTTAAAACCTCATCGATGACTTTGTATATCCAATAGGTGTGTCTTTGTCGTATCCCCAGAAATGTTCTGTACCATCTGCTATATTCACTATTCATTGTAGCTCCTCCTCTGCTCTTCCCCACATCGCTCCTAATAAATCTTCCCAGAATGGAAGATATACGCAGGTCCTCCCTGGGTGTGGAGTTAGTTCTCCTAAATAAACACCCTTTGGAATATCGTATAAATCTATCCTAACATAAGGATGTGCTATTGCCTTTGATAGCTCTATGGCTGTTTCTAATATTTCCCCTGGGTGTAATGGTGATGGCAAGTCATTATTTATTTCGTAGGTGAAGATTTTGCTGCATATATTTGGAATATTAATCCATTCCCTGGTCCAATATTTATGGTATTTAGTTTTTTCATCTCTTTTAAATTGTTCTATAATCCCTATCTGTCCATTAAATGTATGCACCTTCCAATCACATGGTAAGGGATTTATTAATAATTCTTCTATCCACAGTTCCCTGCTGTGTTTCTCTACTGCTGTTGGTGATAATCCTTCCGTATAAAAATCTATTATTTCTTCTATGCTCAATAGCTTGTTTCTTAAAATATCCAGGTACACTTTATCCCATCGTTTTACTAATGGCATAACTCCTTTGGTGGAGCATCCCCGCTGCGGTTTTATAATAAATTGCTCCGGGAGCTTTTCCCATGGTACGAATTCTATCCGGCTGTATATCCCTATTACTCTGGCATGCTTTATCATATGTAAATCTGCTAAATGGTAGGCTCTTAATTTGTATCCTATTTTATCTACTGGGTGTTCTTCCCCTTCGTATTTCTTTCTGGATTCCATCATTTTTTTATTGAATCCTACCATCTTATTTCACCTTCAAATATAATTCATTTAATACCTCGGCTGTTTCTAATAATGCCATTCTATTCTTTCCTTCCCCTGCTCGTATTAAAAATTCGGTGTCCTTTGGTAGGCATTTACCGTTTGCTCCTCTGTATCCTCCCTCATTGGCTTTTAGATGCCTTTCATTAACGTTCTGGTCCAATTCAAATATTTTGTATATGTTTTTATAATCTGCATAGTATGCTTTTGCTAAATCGTTTAACTCTTCAGCAAATACTACTTTTATTAAGGCCAGGCTGTTTAATGCTAATTTTGCCAATTCCGCTTCTATTGGCTTTACCTGTAGGAACTTTTCAGGCTCTATTTTATCCCTAAATAATAAACAGAGTATTTTAAAAGTGCGCTGGTTTTCCGTTCCTATAACTATTTTATCTGGAGCTATAGCGTCTTTTTCAGCATTCCATTCTCTTAAGAATTCTGGCATAAATACGAATTCTCTTTTATGTCTTATGATCATCTGGTCTGTCGTACCGGGGATTACTGTGGTTCTTATTACAAATAAACATTTTTTGTTTTTTATTGCCAATATATTTATTAAAGAAATCAAGTTTTCCATGCTCTTGTCTTTTTCGTTAATGCAGATAAATATAATATTGCATCTGGTCATGTCGCCTGTGTGCCCTACTTCCGGGTCTAATATATGTATATTAATATCCTTCCCTAATAATTTATGTGTTGCTCTTCCTACTACTCCGTATCCTACGATTCCTATTTCCAACATGGCTTCTCCTTCTTAAAATAAGAGGCAATATATACCATATACTGCCTCCGTTTTTTTAAATTTTACTACCTATTATCTTTTAGGATGCTGGATTGGATTTATCGATAAATGCTACAATAACGGCATTCTCGTCTTCATATCCTGCATCTACTTCCAGGGTCAAGATGAAGTCGGTTTGTCTTTTCTTTGCTTCTCTCTCTCTTTCAATGGTGACCTTATGGAATACTCCCCAGACGTGATTGTTCGGGTATCCGAGCATGGCCACATCTCCAGGGCCTCCAGCTAATTCTGTTTTGGCTCTCTCTATCATTGGTACTCTCTCGATTGGGATTCCTTTGTAGGCCAATCTTTGGTTTGTGGTGTATACGCTATCTCCAAGAGCAGTTCCTCTGGTCTTTAATAAATCCCGGTAGGCATTCTCCACATCCCAATCTACCCAATACCTCCATGATCCTACATCGGTTAGGTACTCTTTAGGCATCCCGCCTAACATGGCATTGAACATGTTTTCTGGGTAGGAGGCATGTGTCGGGTCGAAGTCTGATTTATCCCCTCCGTAGATTGCGTTCGCTGCCAGCTTTATCCATCCGTTGGATTTGCTTAATACATGGTCCTGTGCGTAGCTGAAGTCGGTATCTGCGAATAAGGCAAATTCCTCCATATCCCTTCCTACCGCTTCTCCTAATAAATCTATTAAGGTTTCCTCGAAGTTTTCTTTTTCGATATTTCTTCTTAAGGCTTTATCCTGGATGGATACTATCGCCTGGAATTCATGAACGGTTAATTTATTGATTGCCATTGTAGGTTTCGCGTAGTCACTCTCTGCTAATGTTCTATGAGCTCCTCCTGCATCATCTCCAGAATCCAGCACTCTTCCGGTGAAGGATATTCTGTCTATATGAGCTATCTGCGAATCCATCGGCATATATCTGGCTTCCGGGAGTATAACAGTTTTCTCCTGCATCTTTCTGATAAACCTGGTTAGCTTGCTTGGCTGCAGTACGGCTTCTCCTAAAGCATCTACATCAACTATTCCGCCTTTTAGGGCCCTATCGATTAATCTCAACATTTCTATTTGACTTAACACTTTATCATCTCCTTTCTTTCTTTTTTTTTGTTTTATTACTCTTTTTTCTTAACTGCTCTACCCATACTATCTCTATCAAGCTCTTTTAAGTGATCCTTGACGGTGTATGGTTTGCTGGTCTCTTCACCTTCCTGGCCTTTTTCCGCTTTGGATAGGCCTTTCCTGGCCTTCTGAAGTTTATCCAAGGTTTCTTTTAAGGATATATTCTCTGCTTTTAATGTATCCTTCTCATCATCTTTATCTTCTTCTTCATCTTCTTCTTCCTCTGTTTCCTTGGTATCCGCTTCTTTTTTAACCTTGCTCTTGTCATCACTCCCCTCTTCTTTTGTTTTGGCTACTTCTTCCTCTTCTTCCTTGGGTAGCAATGCCTTCAGGCCTTCGCTTATCGGTTTTAACTTCTCATCCAGCCTTTCATCGATTAATTTTAATACATCTTTCTCTTCCATCTCCAATTCATCTCCTTTCGTTTTTTTATTTTTCATATAATCAGGTTTTCGCTCTTTGTCTGCTTTCTCAATTAATATCTGTAAGGCCTCAAAAGCATTTTTTAATTTAGTAAAAGTATCATCTGATATGCTCCTCCCGGCCTTCTCTGCTTCCTTTGATAACTTTATGGTATTCTCTATAATCTGGTCCAGGTCATCTTTCTTAAAATATTTAATGATCTTCTCTATTACACTCCCCTCACTTTTAAATAATATTTCATCATCTTCCGGGTCTGCTTCTGGAAGTCTTTCTTTTTTCTTAATAGCAAAGAATTTCGCTTTCGGTACACATGGCTCATCTACTAAACTAACAAAAGGTACTAACCAATCCTTCCCTAAATCTGCAATCAAGACTCTTTTCATGGCTGCGTTAAGTGCCTTATCTACCCTTTCTCCTTTTGATACATCTTCCATGATTCTCTTTAAAACGTTATTTTGTATTCCCATAATAGAAAACCCGGTAAGTTCTCCACTCTCTACCTTCTTCCAGGTTGTGTCGTTTACCACTTTCGCTGCTAAAACCCACGTTCCTTTTGGCAGGATCATCTTTTGCCCAAAGGCTTCCACTTCCCAGTCCATCGGTAATATAAAGGTCTCTACTGGTTTCGCTACGTTATTCAGGCCATGCATATAATCTATATTCCCGTATTCCTCCATCCATTTGTGGGCTACTCCTTCTATCTCTTCCTCTGTTAATAGTTTTTCCCCTTTGTCCGCATCGAGATCTGGTTCTCCTGGTACTAATACTGCAGCATATACGATTCTCTGCTTTTCTTCCTTTTTGAATATTGGTCCTGTCAGCTCCGTTCCCTTCCTTGTTTCCTCTTTTTCCCCTGGCCACTTCTGGTTTGCTGTATAATGCAGAAATACATTTAATGCTTCATTCATTCCCTTCTCGGTTACGTTGTCTTTAGCTGCTTCCAATAGGCTCTTTAATATGTAGGCTATTTCTACTTCCTTCGGATTACCTGATTTTATATTCCCGTCAATAACAGCATATTCTATCTCGTAGCTTTTGTCAGTTTTGTAATCTTTTAGGATAACTGCATCCGGGAAGGTGTAAATTATATAGGAATCTTTGAAGTCTTTTTCGAAGTGTATTCTTAATTTCTCTCTTTTTTCCTCATATGATCCTTCTGCTCCTCTGGCCTTTTTTGCTGACATATTCTCATCTCCTTTCCTTTTAATATTTTTTGTACTCGGCCATTCTCCTGTGGTTTCAAAATGCAACCAAGCACAGAATCCTTCCGGGCTGTCCTTATCTTGGTTATCAGCTACGCATTCTTCAAAATCTTCATAATCTGCAAATGGCATTTCTCTCCTCTCCTTCCAACAAAAAAAACAGAGCACCTTTGTCGAGTCGTTCTGGCTCTCGATGGTGCTCTGCTGTTTGGAGGTAATAAAGAATATATTTATTTATTTTAATACTATTCTACCAGCATTAATATAATCTGTCAATAGTCGCTCGGGTATTTTGTATCTTTGTGGTTTTTTGCATTTATCACAATAAACTTCTATCCATTCGTTATCGATAATCTTAAATAATAACTTCCCATGTACCTTGCATCTTATTTCTCTTACGCTCCTCATATTCCCTCCTTTTAATAAACTCTTCCCTTCTTATATGGTGGATAACCTGTAATTTTTATTATCTTTGCTCCATGCTCCTTCTCTATTATTTCAGCCAGGCTTAAATCTGGGAATGGTGTGTATCCTTCTATGTCTTCGTAGGTATATAAATTTAATAATGCTTTTAATGGTTTGTCTTTGCATGTCCATTTCTCATTCTCCAGGCTGGCCTCTATTCCTTTTAATTTTATGGTTATCATTTTGCTCCCCTTATTATATCAATTATAAAATCGAACATCTCCGGGTCTTTTTCCATTAGTCTCATCGGATTACTATATATATTTTCCATCCCCATTGACAAAACCTCCGTTGCGTTGGGGTAAACTTTCCCCATGTAATCATCAATGAATTTGTCTTTTTTAAACATCTCTCCTGGTCTGTATCCTCTACCCAGCCACTTCGCTGTTTCCCCTTTGGTTCTCATATCGTAGAAGGCCTGTATTTTCTTATGCATCCCTGGGCTGTTCTCTTCTAAATAATGACTCATTTCATGAATAATAACTTTTTTACTATCGCTATTTGTTACATATATGCTCTTAAGACTTTGGTATGCTCTCTCTTTATCATCTAATATTCTAACATTGAATGGAGTCCCTTTCGGCCATAAACTTTCATCTACAAGTTTTGTAAATTCATCTACTGATTTATGGATATTATTTATCTGCATTTGTTTGAACCCGTCAAATACATTTGTTTTGACTTCGAACCCTTCTTTATTTAATATCAGTTTTTCTTTGAGGTCATCCTGTATCGCAAACCTTAATTTAGCCTTTGCATCTGTATTTGCTCCCATCTTATTTGTTATTTTCACATATCTTTCATTCCATATATTATATTCTTTTTCCATTTTCATATCTGGTCTGGCTTTCCACATTTCATCGAATTCTTTATTTAATAATTTCTTCTCATCTGTTAATTTATCCAGCATCCCTTTTTCATATTCATGTGATTTTGCCAGGTCTTCTCTCAACATTCTGCCCGTTCTCTGGTCTATCGGAACTTCTGGTTTCCGTATTTCCCTTCCTTCTGGTCTCGGTGCTGGCTTTGGCTCTATCTCTTCTGGCTTTGGTTCTGGCTGTATGGTTACCGCGATTAAATCGCTCTCATAAAAAAAGCTCATCTCTGGTGCTATAAATCCTTCTGGCATGAGATAAGGTATTAGGGTACATCTGCAATTTATCCATTCCGCTATTGGCCCTGACCTATCCCCTGGTCTTGATAGGCCATTACTGAAGTTTCCTCCTACCGGAGATATCTGGCCATCCAGATAGACATGATCTGCTGTGTCCTCTGGCCTGCTACCTCGTACTCTTTCCTCCCCTGCGGTTCTCCACAGATCGTATTGTATCCCAAGCTGTAGCATGGTAGCTTCTGCTCCTCTATTTTGTGCTCCGTTTATCTCTGTCCTGGCTACCCTCTCTAATTCATAACCTTGCATATTCTCGAATACGTTCCCCAGATTATCGGCTGCTTTATCTATCCCGTAGCCTTGCTCGAAGCTGTCTTTTAAATTCTCCATAACATTCCCGGTCATACGGTCTATGGTTTGCTCCGATGCTATAAAGGTCTGCTCTCTTAATCTCTGGGATATGTCATGACTGAATTCATCAAAATCTATCCCGGATATGGATGCTGCTTTTATGCTACCATTTAAATAAAAGCGCATATTCCCCTGGATGCTCTTCCCAAGGCCTTGTCTTTTAAGCTCGTTAACCGTTCGGGTCATTCCCGTTCTTATTGCTTCCTGGGTGTTATCCATAACTATATTGTTATATTCTTCTTTGGCTTCTATCAACGGTAAAAGTAAGGCCTTTATTTCTATGTCCGAGCCTGGTATCCGGTCTAACTTCATCAGTTCCGCAAGAATCTCTTTATTCTTTTGTCTTATTAATTCCCTTAACTTTTGATAGAGCCTGTTTTCTTCCTTCATTTGACTTGCGGGAATCTTTTTCCAGGTCCGCAATTGCTTTAGTAATCCTTCTATCTCTATCAGTAGTTTTAGTGCTTGTTTCTCGAACATATTCTATAAACACCTCGATTAATTTACTTTTTAATCCCTGCAGTACTCCTGTGATTTCGCTCTCTGGTATAAAGTTTCCTGCATCTATGGCTGTACCTCCTAAATAATGTAAATCCATAGCTGGATTGTCTTCACTCTTCTTTATTCCAAAATGATCCCCTATATATTCTATGGCTTCATTGGGTGTCATAAATGCACAACCTATTAATTTTACTACCCTATCTATCTCTTTATCGATGTCTTCCAAATCAATAGAATTAAGCTCCCATTTCCAATCGGTTATTCCCAGGGTTGGTAGGATTTCATGGTTCATAATGTTGTTATAAACATCCTGTCGTGGTTTGATTACGCTGGTATAATATATCTCGGTTGACTCTGCTCCCAGGTTTCCCGCCAGGCTTCCTGTTTCGTAGATTCCCATTCGGTATGGTGGAATGGCATGTGCGGTGATCACTTCGTTTCGGTTGTCTACCCTATAAAGTCTGAATGAGGCTTCTTTGATATCAGTTGATAGAGGCTCTACTTTTATGGTGATTTCTCCTCCCGCCATCCCTTTCGAATTTGGTATGGTTAGGATCATAACTGATTGCGGATTCTTTATTACTTCTTTAAACTTATCCTCTATTTGCGTTACCAGCTTTGTCTTTCCAGTCTTTGGGTCTATATCTCCAGGGTCGAAGTCTCCAGATATCGATACCATATAAGCTGGCACTCCGTAGTTATTAAAAAAGGCTATATTATAATCCCTTCTGGAGATATCCCCGGTTATCGCTCCTATGGCTGGTGTGATGTCCGGGATTCCGTAGAAGCAGCTTCTGGGAGTATAATTAACGTTCCATATTATTTCGTTTCCCCTGGTCTTTCTGTCCAGGCTCTTCTTGACTACTTCCGTTCCATCTGCTCTTTTAATATCCTTCTCATAGCCAAAATTTCTAAACCATGCCTTTTTCACATTTCGGTATTGGCAATATTTGTTTCCTTCTTTGTGGATTCTTATGGTGTGTGCTGGGATATGCTTAATTTGATTTACTGGTCCTTCAAAGGCATTCTCTTCCCTTGCCACTTCCATTGAAAAATACCCTACTAATTCCTTATCGAGCTGTAACTTCTTTAAGGTCTCGGTTAGTGATTCCTCTTGCCCTTGAATAAATTCTTCTATTGCCTCTTTCTGTTCTTCACTTGGTTTATCTATTAACGGTACTAATTTCCATCCGTTCCCGGCAACATCCTCTGCTTTGGTTCTGCATGCTCTCATGTGATAGGTATTAATTTCCAATAATTTCGCCATAGTAAGCGGTGCATATAATGGCTTTACTAATCCTCCGGTATAATCGGTTTCTGCAAATACATCCATGCTTAATTGCTTACTTTCTGCAGTCTGGTAGCCTGCCAGCACGTCTGTCTTTACTACCTCTGCCCGGTTGGTTACTACGCAATACGGTATCCATTTTTCCGCTGCTCCAGGCTTTTCTTTTGTACTTGTTTTCATATTTTCCCCTCCTCCTCTCTTATTTTAGATACTGCTTCACCAAATTCTTTTATGCTTATCATCGCTATGTCCATTGCTTTACTTATTTTATTGAATGTTTCTGATATTTCTTTTGTGGTTCTATTAATTAATTCTATATTTTTATTTGTCATATTTTGTACTCCTCCCCTCTATTCCTTCTCAAAATAAAATATTCCATCAAATGGTTTTATTACTATAATGCCATAATCGATGGCTACTTTTGATATGTATTGCCCTTTTATTCTATCGTATAAAGTAACCATTAATTCTCTAAATCCTTCTAACGTTTCCGCTCTTTTGTAATGGTTACATCTCCTACAGCTTGGCATAAGATTCTCAAAAGAATTAACTGCACTATTTTTATCATTAGGGAAAGGTGCGTATGCTTTCGGCCTTTGATGGTCTATCTGCATGTCTTTATATTCTATCTCTTTTCCGCAATAAGCACAATGTTTGTCATATTTTAACCATACCCTTTGTCGTTGTTCTTCTTTTTTGTTCATCTCTTCTCCCTTCCATCATTCGCTTTATACGATCTTGTATTTCACTAAGGCATCCTGTATTAAATAAAGTTCCATTTTCAGGGAAGAATGCATATTGCCTCCATCCCGGATACCATTTAATTAATCCGAGCCTATCGCTGCTCTTTTTTGACCACAATCCAACGATCATTGTTTTTGGCTTTTGTTCTATTATGCAAAATTCAAGGTATTCGCTCATTTTACATCCCTCCATACCTTGTTTTTCCTATTGCTGCTCCTTTTTCCATGTGGTCCATTCGCTCTGGTCTTATGTGCCTTTCCACTTCTATATCAATATTTGAGGGTATCTTTATATTGGTTAGCCTGGGCTGCTCTGTATCAATCTCTGCGAATACTTTCGCTTTCTTTTCTATATCTTCTATCATTTCTTTAAGCTGTAATAAGTCCTTTTCCCTTCTCTTGTATTCCAGCCATAAATCATTCCCGGTGATATTCATCCAGCTCCATTTCTGTTCTTTAAAAACAAATTCTAAATCACTATAAATTGTTTTTAATGTTTTTAATTCCATTCTGTTATTTCCCTCCGCATTTGGTTTATTATCTCTCTTCCGATCTTATCTGGTGATGGTCTCTTTTGTATCTGTCCGCTCGTATTCACTGTCAATAAATTCTTCTCCTCTTCCCTTTGCTGTATCTTTTCCCTGGTGAATTCAGTAAATAAATACTTTTCCAACATTCCTTTTAATCCTCCTCTTCTTTATCTTATATGGTAAATCAATTTTTAAATGACATCTCTGGCACAAGGCCAATAAATTCCATTTTTTATTGTTTTCTCTGTTCTGGTCTATATGCGCTATAGTCAAAACTACCTTGCTCCCGGTCTTCCAATGCGGTTTTCCGTTTTCCGCTCCGCATAGTTCACATTTATTATCAGCCCTGGCCAGTATGCATGATCTTATCCATTCCCAATTTGCTGGGTATTTAGAATAATCACAAGGCATTTATTATCCCCTCTCTTCTATTATCCAATCTTTTATTTCAATTAATGTAAAAAATATTATTTCTGGCAATATAACAAGTAGAAAACCAAGCAGTAAAATTAATCTTTCAAATAACCAATCAATGATTTTTCTGGGATATCTGTATATGCTCTTTTTATGCATTTTGTATATCCTATGATCAGTGATCCTGCAGTATTCTTTGTGTATAATGTACAAATTTTATCCCTTCCTTCTAAATTGTAATCTTACCTTCTTTGGTTTAAGCTCTTCCCCCTTCTTCCGGTTGATTCCCAGCTCCTTACATACCGTATTATAACAGCAATCATAAAAAAATGGTAACCCTGCCAGCGGTCCATGCTTTTTGGTTATCTCTTCCAGGATATCTACCTTACAGAATCCTTCTACGATTAATTTCTTTATTTCCTGCTCTACTTTTTTTGCTATAAACATTGTATTCCTCCTATTCGTTTACATATATTGTGGCTCTTTTGGCCACAGTGATATCTGGCATCATACTTACGCAATCTACCATATCGTCATGCTCCCCTTCGTTAAACATGGTTAGCTCGTCTTCAAATTCTGTTAGTATAGGAATCCCTTCAAAATGGAATACTTTAAAGTTCTCATACTTGGTTTGCATCGGGATGCTCCTGGTTACTTTATCTACATGCGGGTACATAGCTCGGGCCCCTACGTTTGTTCTTTTATCCACTTGCTGTTGTAGCATTATCTGGTATTGTGTCGCTTCTATCCCTATCCTTAAGGCCTTCCATCTTAAAAAATTATTTATTAAAAAGCTCTCTTGTTCGCTGTATGATAGTCTGGCTCTGTAAACATCAAATATATAAAAGTTCCCTTCTTTGTCTATTCCGAAAGTTAGGATTGCAAAATAATCCGCTGTGGTCTTTTTGCTGGTTGCCAAGTCACAGGTTTGGAACATCTGCAAATCTGTTATATTAAAACGTCTTCCGGTGCTGGTTATATAATCCCCAGTTTCTGTTCTCCTGAAGTATTGGAAGTGTTCTCTCTTATATATTTTCCCTGCTCTCATTAGCTTAGTGTCATTCTGATATTGTGCATCGAATCTTAAAGAACCTATTTTCTTTTTAATCTCTATTAGTTTTTCTATCGGCCATAGCTCTGGCCACATCGATTGTCCGTTGTCCTGGATTGCCTTATGTGATACTGTGTTAGTCTTTATTCCTCCAGCTAATAATTTATCATATAAATCATCCTGGTGGTATCGCGTCCCATTCCAGCTTAATTCCCCTTCTGATTTTAACATCGGGATTAAAGACATCCCTATCCAATCATATAGTTTTTCCCTCTGGTATTTTGTCCTACTGTTTTGCCAATCTACTATATCGTCTACTCTTATTTTATCGAATTCGTATCCCGTTCCTTGGCCATAACCGAAGGCTGTTACCGTTGCTCCCTTTTGGATTTCCGTTGCTCCGGATATGGTGAATTCCTTCTCTGTCCATATCTTCCCTGGTGATAGGTAGGGATATAAAGATAGTAAGTCTCTATTCCTTTCGCAATGCATTTTAACTTCTGATGCGAAATGTATGGCCTGGGGATTCGTATCCGAAACAATCCCGAGCTGAACATTCGGATTTTTTATCATATCCCAGATAGTTCCTATAATCCCTCTTACGGTGGTCTTTGCAAAGTTCCGCGGTCCCAGGCACAAATCCTCTTCTTTGCTTAAATTGTCATAGAACCACTCTTTATGGAATTCTTTAAAGCTATATTTAGGATATAATAATTTAGATAGTAGCCAAGGGTCCTTTTGTATCTTTTCCCTGGTCTGCATCTGCAGTCTTACTATCTCCGCTTCCGCATATTTTAAATAATTTTTCGATGTACTGTTTTCGCTCATCAGGTGTCATCTCTTTCATATTTCTATATTCGTTGAAGTCCAACCCGCCTTTTACATTTAGAGTCACGTCCTCTTCTGTTTTGTCTTTCCATCTTCCTCCGCTCCTATTCTTCAGCCAGAATATTTGTGCTCCCAGATTCCCTTTGGCTGCGTTCAGGAATAAGGCATCTTCTACGATCATTATTCTGCTATCCATTATTGCTGTTATCTTTTCATCAAATTCCGAATCATCTCTTCTCCATCTCCAGATAGTAGAATAATCTACCCCTGCTCCTTTACTGGCTTTCAATATAGATACTCCATTATCAAGAGATTCTAAAAATCCCTCTTTCCTTTTTTGTCGTTTTATTATTGCATTCATTGCAATTTCTTCTTCTGTTTCCCTTGGCTGCTCTGGTTCTTTTACTTCTTCCTTCTCATCTTCTATGCCTGGCATCGCATCTTTCCCTCCTTAATTTCCTTTATAAGCTCTCTCATCCAATTATTAAAAGCTTCTTCGGTAGCATCCTCTGTCGTTTTATACATTATATTTTCTAAAAATTCTATTACCTTTTTATTTTTATCCTTTATTCCTTCCATCTCTTTCCTCCTTCCTAACTTCACTTAATACTCCAATAATTTTCTCAATGGTTTCAAAAACATAATCTTCTACTAATTTTTTCCAATAAATTTTAATTTCATTTACTGTTATGGTTTCATAATTTTTGTCGAACCATTTAGTAAAATTTAATATAAGCATTTCCAATCTCTCTGCTTTCTTTTGATATGCTTTTTTAGTTCCCATCCTTCTCCTCTATCCTTTAAAATATCGATGATATAACTTCTTCTTTGGTAAAATTATTTTCCTTAATATAATCTCTTAATTCTTCTATGCGTTTTTTATAACAACCTTTAGTATATCCCGATTCATATTCTACATTCTTTCTTTTCTTTTTAATCCCATTTTCTTTATAAAATTTGTAGAGCGATCCTGGGTGCACACCATAACTTATTGCTAATTCTTTTATATTTTTTTCTCTACTTATGGCATCTTTTAAAACGGTTTCTTTCATCATTCCCAATCTCTCTTGGGCTGGTCTTCCATGTTTATGTATTCTTTTCGGCATTTCTTTCCTCCCTAACAAAACTTATTATACCATCAAAATATTCCTTATAAAAATTGAATATATCTACCCCTATATTCAAACAGGTGTTCTCTGCTCTGGGATTGGTGTTGATATTCGCACTGCTCTCTATCGCAAAATGAAATTTGTTACCATACCCTGCTATGATCTTGCTGTGGTTTCTAAATATGCTGACCTTCCCTCCGTAGGCTTCGAGTAATGGTTTTAATACTGCGTATTCTCCTCCGTACGTTCCGGTGAATATTTCTCCTACGTAGGCATCCATTGTTTTAATTTTTTCGGCCTGCAGCCATTCTTCTATCTGCAAAACATCGTCCATAGCCATGCACCAGGTTGATATTAAGCAATAATCCAGGTCTTGCTGTCGCAATACGCATTTTAAATAAGATAAACAGTCCACGTCCCCTGCGGATATGCAGTGATAACTTTCCCCTTCTTTGAAGTTAAATCCTAAAACATCCAGGAGCTGTGTTTCGCTGTAGGCCTTGCGGTATATGTTGTGGTCGTTGCGTATGGTACAAGTTACATGTTTCCTCTTCCGCTTCTTTGACCTTGCGATCCCTATCATCTCTGGTCCTATTTCCTTCTCTGTTTCGATATCCGCTTTGGCTATGGTATCCTCTATCTCTTCTTCTGTCTTATGTCCTTCTTCCGCTATAATTATACGGTCCATATCGAATTCGTTTTGCATCAATGCATTTTCGAGTTCTACATCTGAATTATCCTTCTTTTTTGTTAGTTCGCTGCTTCTGGTGTCCTCTGGTTTTTCTTTCATAATCTCCTGGCTTCTCCTATTTTTTTTTGTCTTTTTATCGAAAGTTTTTTTATTTTTCGCTCTTTTTTTAGATGTACGTTTTTCACTGATCAGTGAATCGCTGTAACCCTTATGTTATGGCCTTTACACGATGCTGTTTTTTTGCCCTTTTTCTGTTTTCCCTCTGTTTTGGAGCTCTACCTTGTGCTCTTTTATTCCTGAAAAATAATAATTGGTTTTTTTTATTTTAGATTTTTCTGAAACTTTTTTCATATTTTTACTTTTATATTTTTTCAAATTTACTTTTTTATTTTCTTCAAGAAAAAACTTTTGTGATTTTAGAATTCTACTTTTATTTATTTTGGATTTTATTATTTCTAAAATTCAGAGAATTAGTTTTTATTTTTATTCAAATATATATTTTCTATAATTTTAAAATTCTGCTTTTTATTTTCTTCTATATTTTTATTTTCATATTTCAAAAATTTTAAAACTATTTTTTTGAGCTTTTCCCTCTTTCTACATTTTGAAATTCTCTTTTCTTCTTTTCCCTCTGGTTTTACTCTCATATTTTTATGGCCTTTTCCCCGGTGTATTGCTCCCAGCGGTCTATAATAACATCACAAAATTTCGGGTCCAGCTCGTTTAACCTGGCTACCCGGTTTATCTTTTCGCAGCTTATTAATGTCGTTCCGCTCCCTCCGAATAAATCCAAGACTATATCCCCTCTCTGGGTAGAGTTACTAATTGCTCGGTTTACCAACAGGATTGGTTTTTGTGTCGGGTGTATCATGGTATTCGTTGCTCTTCTATTTATTTCCCATACATCGGATTCGTACCTGGTGTCTTTAAAATAATGTTTCCCTCCGTTCCATCCGTAAAGTATAGGTGTAGAACTTTTCTTCTTCCCCTTGGTTTTCTTCTTGCCTTTTAAAAGCATTTCGTATTTATATTTATAATCGTTCCATCCCAGGGTGGTATTGTTTTTTACCCAGATAATTGGATTTGCGAATTTCATTCCGCAGGCCTTTATTGCGTAGGCAAATATTGGATACGATGACCATCCCGAGCACATATAAAAAACCCCGCCTGTCTTTAGGTATTCTTTCATAACCTCCATAAATGCTATAACGAATTCTACAAATTCTTCTTCTTCCATATTATCATTTTTTATCCCTCCGAGCTTCCCCTGGCCTGTATAATTTACGTTATATGGAGGATCGGTGAATACGCAGTCCGCTTGTTTCCCTTCCATCAGCCTCATGATATCCTCTCTCTTCCGGGAATCTCCACACAATAATCAGTGATCCCCAAGCTGCCACATTTCCCCTGGCTTGCTGGTTGGTTCTTTAATCTCTTGTATTGCCTTCTCTATATCGTAGTCATCTTCCTCCGGGTCAGCCATCAAATTAAAT
>Ga0307379_10005181_pt1 | contig 18292 bp, 11 predicted proteins | sample UN2MG_FD_202237 | JGI IMG/M metagenome (GOLD analysis project Ga0307379, IMG submission 202237) | Soil microbial communities from Risofladan, Vaasa, Finland - UN-2 | ecosystem: Environmental > Terrestrial > Soil > Coastal area > Acid sulfate soil | place: Finland: Risofladan, Vaasa | collected... | reverse complement strand
GCGGGCGTCATCGCCGGTGCGGCGTTGATCGGTGTGGCGACCATGGCGCTCGGCCTCAAGCTGGAGTAACAGCGGACAACGGGGGTATAAGCCAACGATGAATACGCGACGCATCCGTTTCGGCAGTGTGGCACTGTCTGCGCTGGCGCTCCTGGTTGTCGCCGTCGGATGTCACCAGCCGGTCAGCTCGATCGATCGCCAACTCATCGGTGAGGTCGTGATGCACAGTGAACTGGCCGCGAATCTGCGGGCGCTGTGTATGCCGGGCGGTCGGTTGAGCGGGTCGCCGAATGCCGAGAAGGCCACGGAGTTCGTGGCCGACAAGCTGCGGGAGTACGGCCTGGCCAATGTGCACTTCGAGCCGTTCGAGATGATCTCCTGGCAGGACCGGCGGACCACCGTGACGCTGCTCGACGACCCGCCGCGTGTCCTGGAGGGAGCCCTGGCCCTGGGCAATTCGCTCAGCACACCGCCCGAGGGGATCACGGCCGAGGTGTTCGACGTCGGCCAGGGCGTCGAGGAGGATTTCGCGAAGCACGGACCGGCGCTGGCCGGCAAGTTCGCCCTGGTCCGGGAGGGCGACCTGCACCGTAGTCGCAAGATGGCCATGGCCGTCGAGCACGGCGCGGTCGGCCTGATTCAGGTATCGCCACTGGCTGATCTGGTCCGCGTGGGCACGTGCCATCCAAAACCCGCGCCGCAACCGGGCGTGGCCGTCACCGGTGACGACGGCAAGGAGCTGGCCGGGCGGCTGGAACGCGGCGAGACGGTGCGGGTCAACATCCTGATCGAGGCTGACGCCTGGACCGGTCGGCCTAACAACGTGGTGGCTGAATTGCCCGGCTCCGGGCCGTTGGCCGATGAACTTGTGATCGTCTGCGCACACGTGGACAGTTGGCATCTGGCCGAAGGCGCGCTGGACAACGCCACGGGGTCGAGCGCGATCCTGGAGGTGGCCCGGGCGCTGAGCGGCGTCGATTGGCGACCGCGGCGAACAGTGCGTTTCGTCTGGTTTCAGGGCGAGGAGCACGGGCTGCACGGCAGCAAGGCCTACGCCGCGGCGCACCTCGACGAAATGGACGACATCGTGGCGGTGGTCAACGTGGACATGCCGGGGACGCCGCAGAAGCTGGCCTCGTTCGGCCATCCGGAGATCGTCGAATTCCTCCAGTCGGTTCGACAGGACCTGGCGGGTCTGGAAATCGCCGACGAGATCGCCGACGCCCACTGGACGGCCAGCGACCACGCCCCGTTCATGAAGGAAGGCGTCTGCGCGGTCAGTCTGTATGGCGACCTCGGACCGGGCGTGAAGTACTATCATTCGACGGGCGATACGTACGACCAGGTGAACAGCCGCGGGACTACGCAGGCCGCGGCCGCGTTGGCGGTCCTGGTGCGACGCCTGGCCGACGTGCCCGAGCGACCGACTGTGCGACTCGAACCGGCCGAGGTCAAACCCAACGGCGAATGGTGGTGACCACTGCGGGGAGGATCGCACGGTTAAGCTTGGCGTCCCCGTGGTCGTCCAACGGGTCTGGGCTTCGGTGCCCGGTCCTATGCGCAGCAACGGGCGGGAGAGGGGCGGATTCGTCCGCACCGCTCGAGGCGCCTCGTATGTCTGACTGGGGGTCGGTTCTTCGGTGCGTTGCGATGTACCTCGGAGCTATCGCCTGCATTGGCGCCGGCCTTCTTTGTTGGCGCACTTGGGGATTGTTCGGCCTTCGTGCAGGAGCGGTGCTTCTGACGATCGGGATCGTGTGGTTACTGATCCTTCTCTGGAATGATGACAGCAAATACCGGTTCTGACACGGCGGGCCAAGTACCAGGTGGTCCGGATGAGCAAGTCGCCCGGATTCGCAGCCTCTCGTTTGACTGCTACGGCACGTTGATCGACTGGATCACGGGGATTCGCGGGGCGCTGGAGACGCTGGCCGCATCGGGTGGGTCGCTTCCCATCGACCAGGGCGAGTTCTTCGATACCTATCTGGAGGTCGAGGCCGAGACCGAAGCCGGCCCGTACATGTCGTACAAGGAGGTGCTGACCTCCGCCCAGGCGGAGTTGGCCCGTCGGTTCGGTCTGACTGTGCCACCGGAACGGGCCCGCGTGTTGGCCGACTCGGTTCCGGGTTGGAAGCCGTTCGACGACACGAACCCGGCGCTGGCCCGCCTGAAGGAGCGATTCCGGCTCGGCATTCTGTCCAACATCGACAACGACCTGTTTGCAGCGACCGCCCGTCAGTTCGAGCCGGCCATCGGACAATTCGACTTCGTCATTACGGCCGAGGACGTCGGCTCGTACAAGCCCGGGCACGGCCATTTCAAACGCCTGCTGCAGACGGTGGTGGACGATCAGGGCACGAACCTGCACGTGGCCCAGAGCCTGTTCCATGACGGCGCGCCCGCGGCCGAGTTGGGCATTCCATTCGTCTGGATCAATCGTCGCGGCGAGGTCAACGAGACCATCGCCAAGCCGCTCGCGGAACTTTCCAACCTGACCGAACTGGCCGACATGCTATGTGCCCAGTGACCCGATCCACGGGTTCCGAACGGCAATCAAGAGCGCGAGCGTCCGATAGCGCGCAGTCACCGGTGCCCACACCTGACAAGCCAATTGCATCGCCTTGACGCTCCCGACACACCGGCCTAGGGTTGGCACATGGGTTCCGCGACGACTACCGAAGGGTTTCCGCACGACGGCCCTGACGACACCGCCGGCACGGCGGTGATCAGTCGGCGTCTGCTGGTTCCGTTCTATCTGATGGCGTTCTTCTCCGGCGTGGCCGCCCTGGTCTACGAGGTCACCTGGGCGCGGATGCTGGAGTTGACGTTCGGCAGCACGACGCTTTCGGCGGCCGCTGTCATCGCCGGCTTCATGGGCGGCATGGGGCTCGGGGCCTGGCTGTACCATCTTGTCTATAACCGGTCTTCCTATCCGTTGTTGATCTACGCCGGACTGGAACTCGGCATCGCGGTGACCACGGTCCTGCTGACTCGGACCTTTTACCTCCTGCCCGACTTCTTTGCCCGGGCCGCGGATATCATCCCGTCCGGGCCGGGGCTGGCCGTCGTTCGTTTTGTCTGGGTGTTCGTGCTGCTGGTGATTCCGGCGGCCCTGATGGGGGCGACGTTTCCGGCGTTGTGTACGGTGATGATCCGCACCGTGCAGGGCGTCGATCGACACCTGGGGATGATCTACGGGATCAACACGATCGGGGCGGCCGGAGGGGCGCTGCTGGCGGGGCTGGTGCTGATCGAGCGTGTGGGCCTGACCCGTACGGTGACGGCGGCCAACGCGATCAACGTGGCCGTGGCACTTTGTGCCCTGGTATTGTTCGGCACGGCCCTGGGGCGGGGACACGCCCGTGCCACTCCGGCTTCGGAGGCCGCGATTCCCACGTACCTGCCGCGCTGGATTACCGGCATCGTGCTGTTCGTGTCGGGCTTTGCGACGCTGAGCTACGAGATCCTCTGGTTCCGCGCTCTGCGCTTCGTTGTGGGGAACAGCACATACGCTCTGAGCGTGGTGCTGATCATCTTTCTCGTGGGCCTGGGGCTGGGTTCGCTGCTGCTCAAACGGGTGGTTCGGCGGGGGTCACCGGAGCGCGATCTGGCGCTGTGTCAGTGTCTGGTCGCCGTTCTGGCGCTGGTGGCCATGGCCTGCCTGTCCGGCGTGATAGCGGTGCCGGCCCTCTACGAGCGGGTCAGTTTCTTCTCTCCTGAAATCCGAGCCCACGCGTGGTGGTTCCGTCTGCTGCTCGATTGCGGCCTGGCCACGATTACCATGCTGCCGGCCACGCTGTTCATGGGGTTGTCGTTTCCCCTGGCGAGCCGGCTGTTCCTGGGTGACGTGCGGAAGCTGGGCACGCGGGTGGGGGGGGCCTACCTGCTGGCCAACCTGGGCAGCATTCTGGGTTCGCTGCTTGCGGCCGTGCTGTTGTTGCCTCTGTTCAGCACGATCGGCGGCACCAAGGTCGTCGCCTGCATCAACCTGGTCCTGGGCGGTGCGTTGTTGCTGCACATTCGAAGGCGGGCGGCGGGCTGGGTACCGCCCGTCGCTGTCTCACTGGTGCTGGTGGCCGTCCTGGCCCTGGTTCTGCCGGCGTCGTTAATCCGCCTGGGTGAGACGGCCCGACAGGGCGAGGGTGGAGGGGTGGTCATCTACGCCAAGGACGGGGACTTGGCGACGGTCAAAGTATTGGAGGACCCGAACGATCCGGCCAAGAAGTCGATGGCCGTAGATGGTGCGGAAATCGGCTGGAGCCGGGGCTACCGGACCGACAAGCTTTATCAGAAGCAGATTCTGCTGGCTCACCTGCCGATGGTGTTAGACACGCGAATCCGGCACACGCTGAACATCGGGTTGGGGTCGGGCGCCTCGCTGTACGCGCTGGCCGAATACCCCGAAGTGGAGACGCTCGATTGCGTCGAGATCAACCAGGGTGTGGTGGAGGCCGCGAGGTTCTTTCCGGAGTCGGCCGTCTTCGACGACCCCAGGGTCGACCTGGTGGTGGAAGATGCCGTTCACTTCCTGTTGCGGGCGGGGCGGGACTACGATCTGATTGTCTCGGATGGGAAACAGGACCCCTTCTTCTCCGGGAACGCGACGCTGTTGTGTCGTGAGTTCTACCTCCATGCCCTGAACCGACTGACGGAAGACGGGATCTTCATTCAATGGGTGCCCCTGGGCATGTTGCACAGCGACTTTCGAATCAACCTGCGGACCTTCTGTGACGTGTTCCCGCACGTGGAGGTGTTCTACTACCGGCCCTTCTCGGTGTACGTGCTGGGGGCCCGTCGGGCGCTGTTCGACCGCCCCCGATTGTCCCGTGAGGAGTACTCGAGTCGCCCCATCCACTCAGACCTGGCTCCGTTCTTCCTTGTACATCCATCGGCGCTACTGGCCTCCCATTGGGTGGGGAAGCCGCAGATCGAGACGGTTCTGGGTGAAGGCCCCATCAGCACGTGGGACCATCTGCGCTTGGATTTCTCCGCCTTCAAAGCCACGTCGGGTCAGTGGACCCGCACCGAGTTGAGGAACCTGAACCTGCTGCTGGAAGCCGAAGCGGTGCCCCGTGGGGACGCAGAGATGCTCCGTCTGCGCAAGCCCGCTTACCGCCGGTCGGAGTCACTCCTGCGCCGGGCACAGGCCTGTAGCCTGGCTGAGGAATTCGCCGAAGCCCGAGCCCTGGTCCGCCAGGCCGTCAGTGTCAACCCCGAGTCGGAGGTGGCCAGGCGGATGCTCAAGAAAATGACTCGCAGAAGAGCCGGGGCTCAGGCGGGGGATATGTAGCCGAAATCGCCGATTGACGGTCCCGAGCCGGTTGGCTGGTCCACCGAGAAGCCTGGAGTGCCCGGGCCTGCCGCATCGGTCGGGTCGGGTTTCTGACGGATCGTTGCGTACCCTTGCTCCCGGCGCTTGGCACATTGCGGCGCCGGCCCATGGTGCTCTAGAATGCGCTTCTCCTATGGTCCGTCGTCATGGGTTCGAGAGAAGCGTGATGAAGCCCCACACCTTGCAGCCCGGCATGCACGTTCGCGTCGTGCAGGTGATCCACCGCCGCGAGGGCGATTGGCACACTGCGGTCACCGGCGAAGTGCTCTCCTGCGGGCAGGAGAAGACCGGAAGCTGGTTCACCCACAGCCCCAAAGGCAAGCTGATGCTCACGCGCCTTCGTCTGCGCAAGGATGACGGGGAGCTGACCACGCTCACGCTGGACGAACGTACACGGATCGAAATCCTCGAAGACGGCGGCGGATCGTAGGGCCACGCTGAATGCCCGGCGTCGGATTTCGCCGCTTGCACCGGTGTCGCAAGCGCGCGTCGGGTTACACGATCATCTGATTGGTTACGGGAGCTTGCGGAAGAACCGTTCCCAGCGGGGGCGATAGTACCGGTCGGGGTCCAGCGACAGGACCACGGCACCGGAGCGGCCGACGATATCGCCGCGCGGGACGCAGCCGAAGGAGCGCGAGTCGCGACTGTTGTCCCGGTTGTCCCCCATCACGAAGTAGGAATCCGGCGGAACCGTCACCGGGCCGAACGAACGCGTCGCCGGCAATGCCGGCGTGGTCATCATCGGGTGCGTCCGACCGTCCAGCGTCTCGGCCGCGAAGCGGTGCGTCGGGCGTTGGCCGGGCTCGATCTGGTCGATGGCATCCGTGTCCAGCGGTCCATAGCCGGCCGGTCGGCCGTTGATCAGCAGACCGTTGCGGCGCAGCTCGATCCGGTCACCCGGCAGACCGATCACGCGCTTGACCAGCCGGTCGCCGTTGGCCGGCGAGAAACAGACCACCACGTCGCCGCGCTGCGGCTGCGACCATTGCAGCAGCCACTGTTCGGTGAACGGCAGCCGTAACCCGTAGGCCAGCTTGTTGACCAGAATCCGGTCGCCTTCCACGATGGTCGGCTTCATGGAGCCGGTGGGCACGTCGTTCCAGTCCGCCACGGCCGACCGGAACGTGCAGAGCACCAGCACCACCACGAGCAACGGCCGGACGCCCTCTCTCCAGAACGCGATCAACCGGCTCTTCCGATCGGCACGCATGTCATGCCCTCCCAGGTCTGGGTAGGTTCGGACCCGTCTCGAGACGCCGAGTGGCCGGCGTCTCGCGTATGGACCGTCCCACTGCTCTCTAAGACGCTACGCTGGGTGGCGACGTCGTGTTCGGTCGGAACTTGTCGGGGGGCGGGCGTGGCGTGGGGCTATCGGTCCTGCCGCTTCTGCGACGGTGGCGGGGGAGCTGAGGGCGTGGACGTCGGCTTCCGGCGGTTTTGCTTGACACGCTGGAAGCGGCGGACTACAGCACCACCTGGGCTGCGTCGGACGGTGAAGGCGGAGAGCACAGTCGCATGGCCAGCACGAAGCAGCACCAGTCCATCCGCAAGAAGCTGCTCGAGATCCTGGGCCCCGGCCTGCCGGGGATCGAGATCGACGTGAGCGACTCACCACGCTGGAAGCGGATGTGTCTGACTTTCCGGCATCCGTCGTTCGCCGGCCTGCTGCCGGAGCAGCGGTTCCGCCAGTTGCTGGCCGCCATCGGGGAGGAGTTCTACGAGAAAAGCCTCCGCGGTGCCGTCTGGATCGAGCTGGCTCCGGGCGAGACGGTGGACGATATCCTGGCCGCCCCGCGCTCCGAGGACCTTGCGAAGCAGGAGCCCACGATTGCCCGCGGGCTCCTGGACAACGGGTTCTTCGAGGACCTGAAAGACGCGATGGGCGAGAGCCCGATCGAGACGTGCCGCGGCGACTTCGCCGTTAGCAGGAAGGTTTTGACCGCCAGGGAAATCATCGGCGACGAGCAGCGTGACGCGTGCCTGGTGTTCATCCGCCAGGGAGCGTTCTGCGATTGCGAGGTCTTGCTGGCCGCCCGAGCGGCCCTGGCCCAACGCTACGGCGCGGACTGAACCACAGGGGGGCACCGCGCCACCAGCCCCGGAGAATCAGCCTGATGACGCCGACCGAGCTTTGGGAGCGCTACCGACGATACCTGTGCGTGTGCGAGTCGATCGGCCTTTCGGTGGACATCTCCCGCATGCCCTTCGCCGACGATTTCCTTGGGCGGATGGCGCCGGCGATGAGTCGAGCTTTCGATGCGATGGAGGCCCTGGAAGCCGGCGCCATCGCCAACCCCGACGAGAACCGCCGGGTGGGGCACTATTGGCTGCGGGCGCCGGATCTGGCGCCCGAACCGGCCGTCCGCGAAGAAATCGAGCAGACGCTCCAGCGTGTCAAGAGCTTCGCCGCCGACGTCCATGCCGGGCGGATCCCCGGACAGAGTAAAACAGGCCGGGGCGGGTTCGCCAATCTGCTGCTGATCGGTATCGGGGGGTCGGCCCTGGGGCCGCAGTTCGTGGCCGATGCCCTGGGCAATGCCGACGATCCTCTCCGCCCGTACTTCCTGGACAACACCGATCCGGACGGTTTCGATCGCGTGTTCGATCAGCTCGGCGGCGACTTGGACCGGACGCTGGTGATCGTGGTCTCCAAATCGGGCAGCACGGTGGAGACCCGTAACGCCATGCTGGAGGCAATCCAACGCTACGAGCAAGCCGGCCTGAACTTCGCGGACTACGCTGTGGCCGTGACGCAGTCGGGTAGCGCGCTGGATCGTCGGAGCACTGAGGAGCGTTGGCTGACGCGGTTCCCGATGTGGGACTGGGTCGGCGGTCGCACGTCTGTGACTTCTGCCGTCGGCCTGCTGCCGGCGGCTCTGCAGGGCTTCGACGTGGGCGCCATCCTGGCCGGTGCGCGGGACGCCGACGTGGTCACGCGCAGCCGTGAGGTGATGCGCAACCCGGCCGCCCTCCTGGCCCTGATGTGGTATCACGCTACCGAGGGCCGTGGTGCCAAGGACATGGTTGTTATTCCGTACAAGGACCGCCTGGCCCTGTTTCCGAAATACCTGCAACAGCTTGTCATGGAGTCGCTGGGCAAGGAGCGCGACCTCGACGGCCGCACCGTGCAGCAGGGTTTGACGGTTTACGGCAACAAGGGCTCGACCGATCAGCACGCCTACGTGCAGCAGCTTCGTGAGGGCGTGGACAACTTCTTCGTCACCTTCATCGGCGTGCGGCGCGACCGGTCCGCTGAACCGTCGACCGAGGAAGCGGAGGCGACCAGCGGTGACTACCTGCACGGCTTCCTGCTGGGTACCAGGGAGGCGCTCCATGAAATGGGTCGCCAATCGATCACCATCACGCTGGATGAGTCGAATGCCCGGTCCGTGGGTGTCCTGATTGCCCTGTACGAACGTGCCGTCGGCCTCTACGCCTCGCTGATCAACGTCAACGCCTACCATCAGCCCGGCGTCGAGGCCGGCAAGAAGGCCGCGACCGCGGTGATCGAACTGCAGCGGCGCATCCTGGCCGAACTGGCCGGTTCCGCTGCCGCCGGTCCCCGTACGGCCCAGCAGATCGCCGAGGCCATCGGCGCGCCCGACCAACTCGAGACGGTCCATCACGTCCTTGAACACTTGGCCGCCAATCCGGGCCGGGGTGTCGTGGCCACGACGGCACCCGATGCGACCGACATCCGCTATTCGGCAATGTAGTGCCGTCCAGGTGGCACGTCTTGCCCGCTCTGTCAGGACGAGGTGCGAAGTCTTTCGTTGAGGTCATGGGCCGGGGTGAACAGCCACCGCCTGCCCGCCTTCTCCTTGACCAGCAGGCCCCGCTTCGCCAGGTCCAGCAAGTCCGCTCGGGCCGTCTGGTACACCACGTTGGAGCTGCAGCGGTGCGATTCGATTGTATACCGATGATGCGGGTGCCGAAGGGCATGGCTGATCAGGGCCCGCTGCCTGTGATTCAAGACTGCGATCCCGCGCAGTTCTCGCTCCAGCGCTTGCAGTTGCTCCGTCTTGCGCTTGACGTATTCGTAGAGCTGATCGATTGCCCGGCGGATGACGTGCAGGTGATAGAGCAGGAAGTAGGTCAGGTCGTTGTCGTCCGTCTCGGTGTAGAGGAAGGCCCGCCCGTACCTGGCCGGCGCTTTGCGGATGATCTCCGATATGGAGATGAACTCGCACAGCCAGTACCCGTGGCGGAGCATTGACCAATAGAACAGCGCCCTGGCAGTCCTGCCGTTGCCGTCGACGAAGGGATGGTCGTAGGCCAGCCAGAAGTGCAGGATGATGGAGCGAATCATCGGGTGAACGAACGTGCCCGGGGTCTTGCCGTTCGCAAAATCGCACATGGCCCTCACGCGACGCTCGAGCTGCTCCGCCGGGGGCGGCTCGTGGAACACGGTCCCGTAATCGTCTCCCACATCGATCCGCTCGTCGGCCCGCCGGAACCGCCCCGCCGCCGAGGGATCATCGAGCGTGCCTTGCGTCACCTGGCGGTGGATGTCGAACACCAGATCCGCAGACAGCGGCTCCGCCTTGAGCTTCCCGATTCGCTGCATGGTCAGGAAATTGTTGAGGATCATGCGTTCGCTGCGGTCGGCCGGCTTCCGGCCCGCCCGGATCATCTCCTTCGCCACCAGCCGTGTCGTAGCGGCACCCTCAAGTTGACTGGAGGTAATCGCCTCTTCGATCAGCGAGCCGACCAGGTACTGGTCCTTCGTTTCCGGGTTGGTGATCGGGTCGGGCATCTGGAGGCGCCCACCCGCGCCGAGGTCGATCTGTTGCAGACCTTCGGGAATCGGGTCGGCCAGCGCGTAGCTGAATCGTTTCCCCCCGATGTCGCCAAGTGTAATTGGCTTTTGTTGATTCAGGCGGTAACTCCTGATCGCAAACCACCACTCCCGATGGGACAGGTCGCCCGGCGGCTTCAGATGCCGTAACTTATCCCAATGGCTGTACTTATCGCCAGCAATGCCTTCAGTGTACGCCCCGAAGACGGCCGAGAACCGACCGGCTTCATCGATCTCCCGTCTAAGATCCGAAAGCTGGGGTGGTTTCTGAGGTATCTGCATTGGTGTCGGCCTGGAACACGAAACCGCGATCTACCAATCTTATACTAAAACACTCAGAATTAGTATGTAGGCAGGTTCGGCTCTCGTCAACTACTAAATCTGAGCATTTTAGTTTCAAATTAGTAAATGGCTATCGGACGGCCGGGCCACCGACAGAAGCGGAACCCGACGACGACGCCGCACGCGACCTCGGGGCGCTGACCAGCGCACGACAGCGGGCGGGCCGATTGGCCCGCCCGCTACGGCTGCTTGTATAAGTATCGCCTCTTGGCGGAGCGCTCCGCGCCGGCTACTCGGCCGCCAGGCCCTCGAGCTGGACGACCTTTCGGGCGGCCGGCAGCGAGAAGAACGCCTGGTTGAGGTTCTGCGTGAAGGTCATGTCCGTGCCCTCCGCAGCGGAGAACACGCCGATGACCTGCAGCATCGACCGAGCCGGATCGTAGACCATCAGCTCCAGGCCGGCTTCCTGCACGCGGATCTGGCCGGTCAGCAGCGGGGAAGTCGTGCTGTCGAAGTTGCCCAGCAGCAGATACTCGACGTCGCCCTGGTAGATCGACAGGGACATGCCCGCCAGGGCGGTCGCGCCGGTCAACGTGTCGAACTGATCGATCTGGTCGCCCTGCGGAGTGATCTCGCGGACGGCCACTCCGTCGGAGAGGCCGCTGTACACGCCCAGGACCATGGTGCCGAAGACGTCCGCCGGCGGCACGTAGAGGTTCACGTAATCCGCCAACTGCTCCGGATCGGTGAACAGGTTCGCACCGGTCTTGATTCCACCGTTGACGAAGTCGGGGATGAACCCGCGCCCGAAGTTGACCACCAGCAGGTCGCCTCCGCCGAAGCGACCCAGGTCGTCGTCGAACCCCTCGGGCAGCACGACGATGTCGGTCTCGAAGCTCTCGCCCGGACCACGGTAGCTGTTGTCGTTGATCTGTGTGGCCGGGTCGATGATCCCGATGCGGCCGTCGCGTAGCTCGGCCACCACGACGTTGCCGTCGTCGTCCACGACGATCGGCCGGCCGCCGCCGGAGAGATCGTTCACGTCGCTGAACATGTCGCCGGCGGTCACCGCGCCCGGTCCCTCGAACGGCCCGAACACGTCGGCGCCGTTGGCGATGTACATGGTGTCGTTGGCGTCCAGGGCGATGCCGGTGGCGCCGAAGGTCTCGGTCAGATAGTTGGAGCCTTCGATCAACTGGAAGATCTGGACGAAATCTCCGCCGGGCGTCCCATCGCCACTGGGCAGTGTGCCGTTGCGCCGGTTGGTGCCGTTGTCCTGCTGGAACTCGCCGTCGATGTTCAGGCCGTCGCCGGACAGGGTCAGCTCGTAGTAGGTCCCGGCCGTAAGGTCGTCCGGCAGATTCACCAGGATGCGGCTGCCGGCGATCAGGCCAGCGGCGTCGTACAGGTGGACGCGGCGGATGTCGTGGTCATCAAGCGGGATGGCCGTGCCGGTTTCCATCTCGGCCAGCGTGACGTTGTCCGGCGTCACCGAGCAGAAGCGGACGGGCAGGTCGATGTCGAACATCAGCACGGCGGGCGAGCCCTCGAGCAGGTGTCGCCCGTTGCCCAGCGAGCTGCGGAAAACCTTGCCGGTACCCTCGGCGCCGAAGTCGATGCCCTCGTCGAAGTCGGAGTCGCACGGCGGGTCGCCGGCCGCGGCCGCCCCGTTGGCCAGTCCGGTGAAACGCTGCACCTCCTGTAGCGAGGGGAGCGAGATGTACGTCGTGTCCAGGTCCGAGGTGATCTCCACCTGCGAGAACGGCTCGAACACGAAGGCGAACGTGTCCAGCGGCAGGGGGAGGAGCATCTGCATGCGGTCTTCGGTCTTGTTGTAGATGACGGCCGAGGTGACCCACGACCCGTCCACGAACTCGGCCGGGATGATCTGTTTGGTGCTGCGGAGGTTCAGATCGATGCGCCCCAGGAACATGAACTCTTCGCGCCCCTGGATGTCCTGCAGTTGTGTGGCGGCCGTTCCGTCGATCGACGGCAGGAAGGCCGGGTTCTCGAGAACCGACGTGTCCACCACGCCGTTGGGCAAAATGCGGTGGATCTCAAAGCCGCGGCTGTCTTCGGGGCGGAAGGCCCCGTAGATCTCACGTGGCTTGCCCGTCCTGGCCGGCGGGACCCATAGGGAGACGTAGGCGCTGGTGATGTCGCCCGCGGACCGGTCGACCAGGTTGATGGCCCCCTTCTTACCCGTGCCCGCGGCGAAGTCGGGAACGGACAGGCCCGAATCGTCGGCCCAGATCAGGTCGCCGGGCGCGGCGCCGGCACGTTCGACGCTGGCGTAGCCGTCGGGGGCGGCCACCAGGTCACGCGGCACGCTGTTGATCGGGAGGCGGGCGACCTCCTGCCCCAATCCGGTGTCGGGATTGACCTCGAAGAGTTTCCCTTCGGAGGTCGCGTCCTTCACGATCAGGTTGCCGTCGGCGTTGAACGCGACGGTCCGGGAGGCCAGCGCCGGGAGATTGTCGCCCAGCCGCTGCCCCTCGGTGACCTCGCCGGGAGCATCGAACGGGCCGTAGAGGCCGTCGCCCCCGACGATGTACAGCCGATCGTCGCCGTCGAGCACCATGCCGCCGGCGCTGGGTGTGCCGGTCAGGAAGGTGTCGTATCCCACCGCGCGGAAGAGCTGGACGAAGTCGCCGCCGGGCGTCTCGTTTCCGCTGGGCAGGGTGCCGTTCTTGGCGTTTGCGGTGCCGGCGTTCTTCTGGAACTCTCCATCCAGGCTCAGCCCTTTGGCGCTGATCACGAGTTCGTAGTCGTTCCCGGGCGTCAGGCCGCTCGGCAGCGTGATGAACACGCGACTGCGGTCCACCACGCCGTTCTCCACGATGTGCTGGTGGGCCAGGTTGGCCTCGGGCAGATCAAGCTCCGTACCGGTCGTCAGGTCCGTCAGCGTAAAGCGTTCCGCGACGACGGCGCAGAAGCGAACCGGTTGGTCGAACTCGTAAATCAGGTCCCAGCCGTCGGCCAATACCATGTGACGCCCTTCGCCGATCGTGCTGGCGATGACCTGCGTGGTGCCGGGTTCGGCGAACTCCACGCCGGTGTCCTGGCCGCCGGGCGAACTGCAGGTGAAGAAACCGCCGGTGTCGCCGTCGGTGGGTGGCGCCCCACCTAGCAGCGTGATGTCCACGGTGTTGATGTTCACGGAGCCGGGGAAGTTGGCCGCGACCTGAATGCAGAACACGAAGTCGTTGTCCGCTACGGCCTGCAGGATGTCGCCGGTCAAGCCGGCTTCGGTGGTGCCGGCGAGGGCGATGACGCCGTCGGCGCCCTCGGTCGCGGTGAAGTCGAGGACCGCAAACTCGTTGGCGCAGGGGTCCTCAGCGCCGGCGGGGGCGACGTGGATGGTGATTTCCGCTTGACGCCCGGTGCCCATCCCATCGCCGGTGAAGGTGACGTTGTCGTTCTCTGCGGTGACCGATGCGGTGCCGGAGATCGTGTTCGGCGGAGCCTGGCCGCCCAGATCAGCCTGATCGATGCCCTGGCCGGCGGACTGGCCCGGTCCGGTTTCGGTCAGCTCCACGTTGCCGGCTGTCCCGGTTTCCACGGGGAACTCGACCGCCCCGGATGGCCCGCCGCCCCCGCCCCCGCCGCCTGTGGCGCAGCCGTACATCAAGCCCGTCGCCAGCAGCAGCAGTGCAGAAGTCGAGATACGCGCCGATGTTGCCATACTCTTCATACTGGTGTCCTTTCCTCGTCTTAAGCTGTGAATGCTTCGTACGCCGCCGCCGGCCTTCCCAACAGCTCGGAGGCCGTGGCCGCTCCTCGGCAATCCTCCCCGGCGTGGTTCACGCCCACACGGTTGGAGGCGCCCCTTTCCCAGGTGTCGTCGTCCGGCCGCGGACGGCAGAGACTATAACGAGCAGTGCTCGCCGGATCGACCCTGCGGGGACGGATTCCCTGATGTTTTTGGTTGGACACCTGGAAGCGGCTGACCCGGTCGCGCAGACCGACGCGACCCGCCCGGGCGGCGCTGGCGGCTACCCCCGCGCCTCTCGTCTGACTTGCTCGAGCAGATCGCCGCCTTCCGGCGTCTCTTCGGCCAGCTCGGTGAGGGTCTGCCAACTGGCGGCGGCCCGGTCGATCAGCCCCATGTTCTGCAAAGCCAACGCCAGATTGGCGTGGAAGTCGATGTTGCGAGAGTCGTGTCGGATGCCCTCCTCGAACTGCTCGACCGCCAGGTCGAACTGAGCGCGGTCCGCGAAGATGAGCCCCAACTGGTAGTGGAGTCGAACGGATTCGGGATCGATTTCGACCGCCCGGCGGAGAACTGCCACTGCTTCCTCGGACGAACCCAGGGTGTACAAGGTCAGGCCCAGTTGGATCAGCGCCTTGGCGTAGGATGGGTTGATGGTCGTGGCGTCGCGGAAGCACTGGGTGGCCTCGGTCAGCTCACCGCGCTGCTTGAGCAGTACTCCCAGGCGGTAATGCAGGTCTGCATAGTTGGGGCGCTCGGCCAATGCCGCCCGATGACGTTGAATCTGGCGGTCGATAAGGTCGGCTGCGGGTCGGGCGAGTTCGCCTTTCGGGGCCTCTGCGGTGGCCGGTTCCGCACCGGGGTGGATCGCCGCCGGCGACAGGTAGCGCTCGACCTGATGGTTGGCCGCCATCTTGAGCTGTAGCCGAGCCGTTTCACTGAACAACAGCGTGCTGTTGGGCTCGACGCTGGCGGCCATCTCGAAACTGGCCAGGGCCTCGTCGGTCTGCCCGAGTTGCTGCTGGGCGACCCCCAGCCCCACGTAAGCGCTCAGGATTCGGTCGTTGATCTCCACGGCCCGGCTGAACCACAGGGCCGCCTCCAGATAGCTCCCCGAGCGCAGGTGGGCCGTTCCGACCTTGATGGCGGCCTCGAGATAGTCCGGGTGAAGCTCCAGGGCGGTCATGTACTCGTCGAGGGCCTCGCGGTCACGCCCGACCTTGGCATAGAGATCGCCGAGTCGGAGGTGGTTGTCGGCCGAGGCGGGCTGCGTGGCGATGATCTCGTTGAGTTGCTGGATGGCGTCGTGGCAGAGACCGGCCTGTTCGTAGGCACCCACCAGGTCGTCGCGGACCTCCCAGTTGTCCGGCTCGATGGTGAGGGCGAACTGGTAGCGTCGGATGGCCTCGGCGGTTCGCCCCGCCTGCAGGTACAGGTTCGCCAGGGTCAGCGTGGGCACCACCTCGCCGGGTTCGTACCAGCAGATCTGTTCGTAGTGTCGAACCGCCTGGGCCAGATCGTTCTGTTTGAGATAGATGGCACCCAGACGCTCGTGGGCGTTGCGCAGGTTGGGGGCGGCCTCCAGACAGGCGGTGTAGTTGTCGGCCGCCTCGTTCGTTCGCCCCCACTTCTCGTAGCAGAAGCCCAAGGCGAACAGGACGGTGGCGTCGCCGGGGTGTTCCTCCTGGGCCAGCTGGAGATGCCCGACCGCCTCCTCCGTCCTGCCCAATTCGTCGGACACGCAGGCCAGTCCGACGCGGGCCGCCAGGTCCCCGGGCTGGATCGACAAAGCGGCCTCGAACGTGCGGCGGGCCGCGGCGTAATCCCGGTTGGCCAGGTAGCGGGTGCCCAGCAGGATGGCCGTGGAGGGGTCGTCCCGGGTCTGCTCGAACGCGCTGCGCAGCTCGGCTGTGGAGTAATGACCGTCGTCGTGCAGGAGATCGCGGAAGGCGGCCGACAACTCCGCCAGTAACCCCCGCCCCAGAATCTCGAGAAGGTAAGACATCGCCACTCCGTAACGGATATCTAGGCCGCCAGGGTCTCGAGCGCGGTGCGCGCCGCCTGATAGTTCTTGTTGATCTTCAGAGCCCGGACGTAGGCCCGTCGGGCCTGCTCGGCCTGTCCGCTACGGCGATAGAGGTTTCCCAGAAGGTAGTAGACGTCGGCGTACTTCGCCCCCATGGCGATGGCTTGGTTGAGGCAGGCGATGGCTTCGGTGTCGCGGTGGGACTGTTGATACAGACGGCCCAGTTGCACCAATGCCTGGATGTTCTGCGGATCGATCTGTACCGCGCTGCGGGTGGAGCGGATGGCCTCATCCGGTCGGCCCATCTCGGCGAACAATCGGCCGGCGGCACAGTGCAGGCCGACGTGCTTGGGGTTGCGTTTCAGGGCCCGGTCCAGGGCATCGGAGAACATCCCGTGGACCTCACCGTCCAGCTCGCCGGTCGGCAAACCCACGAAGGCGTCGATGAACTCCGGATCGGCTTCGACGATCCGACTAAGCTGCTCAAGGCCCTCGGTGTTCTGATCGGACTGTTCCTCTGGGATTCGCGCCTGGATGGTCACCGGCGTACCCTGGTCGCTCAGCGACTTGGCCGCCTGGGCCAGCAGGAGCCCGACCCGGGCGTCGCCTGCCCGGCGGTGCTGGGCACGCTCCAGATAGCGTTTGGCCTCACGGACCTGCTGGCGGACGGCGCAGCACTGGGCCAGTGCGATCAGCGCGTCGGCATGTTCCTTGTCCATGGCGATGGCTTGCGTGAAACGCAGCTCGGCTTCGGCGTACTCCTCCATTGCGGCCAGGAGCGTGCCGAGTTGGAATTGCAACTCGGCCGAATCGGGGTGTGCCACGACGCTCTGCCGCAGGTACTCGATGGCATCATGCGGGCGCGAGTCCTGCCACAGCAGCAGGGCTCGCCGGATCTGGGCGGTTACGTCGGTCGGCTCGGTGCGGGTCTGGCGTTCCATCTCGACCGCAGCCAGGTCATAGCGTCCTTGGCCTGCGTGGCAGGCCGCCAGCAGCCATGGCAGCGGTCGGCTGTGTGGATTGAGCCTTCCTGCGGTGGTGAACGCTTCGGCGGCACGGTCATATTGGCCCGCGTTCAGCAGACAGATGCCGCGGCGGAGTTGCTGCTGGGCCTCGTAGTACCGTCTGAGGAGTTTCAGGGCGTCATTGGGTTTCTCGGGCTCGGCCACGGCGGTTGCCGAACGCGCCCCTCGGGGTCGATTGTTGGTGGCGTCCTGTAACATGGCACCTCCTGGCTGTGGGCTGCGCACAAAGTCCCCAACCCGTTGTATCGGCTCGCCTTGGCGCGGGGCTTACCTATTGCGAAGGGGCGACGCCCTTGTCGTTCCCTTGCCAAGCGCCCGGCAAGGGAACAAACCAAGCCCGCCCGGGACGTAAGATATTGTCAATACTTGGTTTAACGCAGGAATCGCCGGAACCAGCATCGTCTGCCGGGTCTGGTCTGCTGTTGGGTTGCACGCATCGCTGACTCCACGGTCGGGTCCAACCTGAGGGTTGAGTCCGCAACCGGCCGGGTGATCGTCGCCCAGCCGACGGTCAGGACTCGCCCGCGCCACGCACCAGCCTTCGGACGGCCCGGGCATTGCTGGCCAGAAAGCCGAGCAGCGCCGCCTCCTGCAAGGCTCGGCGGTGAGGCTTGGATGGGGTGCCGAAGTGCACTTCGCCGGCCGGGACGTCGCCGATCGCCCCGGTCTGGGCGGCCAACGTGGCACCCGCGCCGATGGTCACGTGGTCACCGATGCCCACCTGGCCCGCGCAGGTGACGCCGTCCTCCAGAACCACGCTGCCCGACAGGCCGGTTTGACCGGCCAGGATCGAGCCGCGGCCCACACGGCAGTTGTGGGCCACCTGAACCAGGTTGTCGATCTTGACGCCGCGCTCGATCAATGTGGTGCCGAACTTGGCCCGGTCGATGCAGGCGTTGGCTCCGATCTCCACGTCGTCCTCGATGACGACGTTACCCACGTGCGGCCACTTGCGGAGGCGCCCCCGGTCGGGAAAGAAACCGAAGCCGTCAGCACCGATCACGGCGCCCGCGTGAATCAACACTCGGGCTCCGATCTGCGTATTGGCGTAGACAGTCACGTTGGGATGGATTGTGGTGTCGGCGCCGATCTCGCAATTGTCGCCCACGCGGAC
>Ga0307379_10005180_pt1 | contig 18294 bp, 14 predicted proteins | sample UN2MG_FD_202237 | JGI IMG/M metagenome (GOLD analysis project Ga0307379, IMG submission 202237) | Soil microbial communities from Risofladan, Vaasa, Finland - UN-2 | ecosystem: Environmental > Terrestrial > Soil > Coastal area > Acid sulfate soil | place: Finland: Risofladan, Vaasa | collected... | reverse complement strand
CTACAGGGATAATGACTCCGGAAGCGTTGGTGGCAGCAAATATTTTAACCGAGGGAGGAATAGATGTTAGATTAATCCATCTTCATACTATAAAACCAATAGATATGGGAATTTTAATAAAAGCTGCTCAGGAAACAAATTGCATACTTACCATAGAGAATCATAGCATTGTTGGAGGATTAGGAGGAGCAGTATCAGAAGTTTTAAGCGAGAATTGCCCTACACTAATAAAAAGAATAGGCATAAAGGATATCTTTGGAGAATCAGGCTCTTTAAATGATTTGTTTTGTAAGTACAATTTAACCGCTGAAAATATTGTAAAAGAAGTTAAAGAAATAATTAAGAAAAAAACTAATAAACTTTATAATTTTTAGTTTAAGTAAAAAATTGAGATAATTTATTCTTATATTTTACTCGTTCTTGATAGAGAATTTTTTTAATTAAAATGTTGCAACATACTGTAGCATAATACAGCATTAATAATTAAAAAGCTATGTATTACAAAATATAAATGAACGCCATTTATTGTGAACTTATTAATATTCCTTAAGTTTTAAAAGAAATTATATCCAGAAAATTTAATTGGCACAAAAATTGCTTTCCCAATAGATATAGGAAAAATAATCAGGCAATCTTGATTTTATGATTTATACTTTTAGAATAAATAAGTATAAAAATGATAAAATAAAATATTAGAGGAGTTAAGGTAAATTTATGGCCATTTTAGAAGAACCAATAAAAAAAATAAGGATACTAAAAAATTATATTAATGGAAAATGGATAGAGCCAAAAAATAACGGGTATCTCGGAGTAGAAAATCCGGCTACCAGAGAAATAATCGCCCAAGTTCCACTTTCCACAACCCAAGAAGCCAACCGGGCCATTGATGCCGCAGCGGATGCCTATCCCGGGTGGAGCGCTACTCCGGTAGCCAGGCGGGTAAGACCTCTATTTAAATTAAACGACCTGCTTAGAGCCAACGAAGAAAAGCTTTCAAGAGTCCTGGTTTCTGAGATGGGGAAATCCATACCTGATGCCATAGCGGAAATTAAACGTGTCTATGAAAATATAGAAGTTGCAGCGGGTATGCCTATACTTCAGCAGGGAGATAAAATAATTGGCACTTCCTTTGATATAGACGGAGAAGTATTAAGGCTGCCCATAGGAGTTTTTGCCATGATTGCACCCTTTAATTTTCCCGGTATGGTTCCATTCTGGTTTTTGCCTTACGCTCTGGCCACCGGAAACACTTTTGTAGTTAAAGCATCAAAACAGGTCCCTATGACCATGCAGATAATTACAGAATATATAGATCAGGTTGGCTTTCCTCCAGGAGTATTTAATCTTGTAAATGGAGATAAAACTGTAGCAGAAGCTTTTATGGATAGTCCCAAGGTAAAGGGTATATCCATGGTAGGTTCTACTAATACCTGTAAGATTATTGCGGAAAAGTGTGCCAAGACAAATAAAAGATTTCAAGCTATGGGAAGTGCTAAAAACCATCTAGTGGTTATGCCAGATGCCAAGTTAGACCAGGTGATAAGAAATGCGACTACTTCCTGTTATGGCTGTGCCGGACAGAGATGTATGGCTTCTTCTGTCATTATCGGAGTAGGAGATGTGTATGAGTCCCTATGTGCTAGATTTATAGAAGATTCAAAAAATATAATAGTAGCAGATCCACTGAATCCAAAAGTAGCAGACCAGTCTTTAGTTATGGGACCGGTAATATCTAAAAAAGCCAAGGACTTTATTCTATCTATGATTGAAGAAGGCATAAAAGAAGGTGCAAATCTGGCACTGGATGGAAGGGATATAATAGTGCCTGGTTGTGAAGACGGATACTTTGTTGGCCCTACGGTATTTACCGATGTAAAACCTAAAATGAAGATACATGATACTGAAGTATTTGGGCCGGTTGTAGTAATAATGAAAGCAGATACTTTAGATGATGCAATTAAGATTATAAATGATCATAAATATGGCAATGGTGCTTCCATATATACCCAGAATGGCTACTATGCAAGAAAGTTTAAACTGGAAGTAGAAGCAGGTATGATCGGGATAAATATTGGTATTCCTGCCCCTGTTTCATATTTACCATTTGGTGGTATGAAGGAATCCCAGTATGCTGATATTAAGGCCCAAGGAAAGGCTATAGTAAACTTCTTTACCGAAGATAAAATAATTACTGAAAGATATTTTAAGGAAGAGTAAATTCCTTTACGAAAGAAAAGACCATTGTAGTTAGTTTTTCCAAAGAATTATTAGAAGAAAATTCTGTAAAAATTATGATAATTTAATACAAAAATATACCCAGAATAAGGAAATATTCTTATCCTTTATTCAAGGGAATAAAAAAAATATAATTTCTGTTCAAATCAAAGGGTTTATTTTGAGGTAAATAGTGATGCCCTGGAGGGGTGTTTTATACTGCTCCCATTTAACAAAAGCACCATTTTAAGTTAGAATAAACTCTAAGACAAAAAAGGAGTCTTATTCTATGAAACGTCGTAAATGGATAACTTTTCGGCTAATTTTGTATTGCGGCGCTAGGAATAATTAGCTATTATTCTAAATACTTATATTATACAGTCCAAAGATGAAGTAGGTAAGATCTGGAAGGTGATAAAAAGCAAAAAAAGGAGGTGAAAAGTCAAAGGAAGACTGCAGCGGAGAAGTTTGAGTAATGGTAATTTTTACAGGCCGGTTCGGTAGGGGGAGTGTTTTAGATTATTTATGGTGGTTAAAGTGGGCGATTTATTAAAATTTAAGAGGCGGAAGAAGACTGAGAAAATTAGTTGTATTAACTCTGATGGTATTACTGGCCGTTGGTTTGCTGGCTCTTCCGGCCGAGTCTAATGGTTGTTATACACCCCAGGGCAGAAGTAGATGCAGCCATACTTACTGGTGGCATGGGTATTATTACAGCTATGCCATAAATAGAATATTATGAATAGAATAAAAAAGCAAAAAAGTTAGTCAGGGAAAGTAGGACACATCTTTGGTTTCTATAAAATGGGGATGTGGTGAGATATTTAATTCAATACTATCAGGCAAGGATAGAATAAAAAAAGGAGGATAATTTAATGAGAAAAAAGAAAATGTTAATTGGTGTGGTTATGTTGTTAATTTGTTTGTTTATATCTAGTGGAACATTATTTGCCGAAATTGACTACCCAAATAAACCTATAACTGTTGTGGTTCCTTATGCAGCAGGCGGTGGAGTAGCTACGATGGCAATGATCTTTGCGGGAGCAGCAAAAGATTATTTCGGTCAACCATGGATATTAGAAAATAGACCTGGTGCTGGAGCAGCTATTGGTATAAATCATGCGTTAAAAAGTGACCCTGATGGCTATACAGCGGTTATATTTGGTGCTTCTCCTTTAGTTGGCGTATATATGGAAAGTAATCTTCCTTATACTGCTGAAGATCTTAAAAATCTTTCAATAATAACCATGTATAAAATTGTCGATTTAATTATAGTAGCTTATCCCGATAAACCTTGGAGCACTTGGGAAGGTTTGATTAAATATGCAAAGGAACACCCTGGTGAACTAAGCATAGGCTGCGGTTTAAGGTCCCATCTTATTACAGAAAACATGTTTCGCCAAGAGGGAATTGATATTACATGGGTTCCTTATGACAGTGCTTCAGAACAATTAAGTGATTTTTTGGGGGGTCATGTAGATCTTAATGCTCATGCCCTTACTTCAATAAATGAAATACTAATAGGAGGAAAAGCTGTAGGGCTAATATGTGATAGTCCTTTAGATCCTGAAGATTACCCAGCACTTCAAGGTATTCCTTCTGTGAGTGAGTTTGGGTATGAAAGAATAATTTTTGGGGAATATATGGCTTTTCCTCCAGGAACGCCAGATGAAATAGTAGAGTTTGCTTCAAAAGCAATGGGTAATTTATTAAAAGATCCTCAAGTTATAGAGATAATTAAAAAAACTGGAGGAGATCCCTATTATCTTACATCAGAAGAATCCCAAAAGATATACGAAGAAACTATGGATATTACTGAAAAGAAACTTAAGGAAATGGGTTTTATTAATTAAGAGTATTTCATAAATTCCCATTTTATAGAAACCAAAGATGTGTCCTACGTGTCAAGCAGAATTTAATAAAATATTTTACCAATATAAACATAAAATGTATTCAGGAAAGAGGTGCAAATATAATGGTGTTAAAAAATAAGGATTCTTGTTGGTCAATGGGTGGAGAAATATCGGCATCGGAAGCTGTTATCCGAGTCTTGGAAGAGGCAGGCATTGATATGGTCTTTGGTGTCCCAGGCGGTAACACAGGGTTTCTTTTTCGTGCCCTTCGTGATCATCAGGAGAGCATTAGAACGATTCTTGTGCGTCATGAATCAGCTGCGAGTATAATGGCGGAGATATATGGCCGACTGACCGGTAAACCCGGAATAGCAATTGGACAAGGAGTTGCTATGCTTTCTAATGGTTTGATGGGTGTACTAGAGGCCTCTGCGTCTAGTTCGCCAATGTTAATTCTCACTGATTTAGGGGATCGTTATCCATTCTCTCATCACGGTCCATATCAGGGAGTTGTGGGTGAATATGGTAATGTGGATGCGAAACGTAGTTTCGGGGGCGTGACAAAGGCAACAATGACGCCTCTTAATGGTCCACAGGCGGTTCAGTGTACACAGCTTGGTTTAAAGCATGCCTTGGCAGGAGAACGTGGGCCAGTAGCCATACTTTATCACAGTAAGGCAATTACGGATCACGTGGGACCTAATTCCATTCCGCGACTATATCCGACCAAGTACTATCTTACCAAAACCCCCGCATCAGCTGATCAGTCCTCGGTCATGGATGTTGGGCAGATGCTTCTTGAAGCCAAGCACCCCCTTATCATTGCTGGGAATGGGGTCCATATCAGCCAAGCATATTCTGAGCTTCAGAATTTATCGGAAATGCTCGGAGCTCCTGTAACCACCACACAAAGTGGAAAAGGTTGCTTTAATGAAAGCCATGATTTGGCATTGGGTGTTTTTGGCAGATTTGGAGATACTATAGCTAACACTTTTGTTGGAAAGGCAGACTTGATCTTGGTCGTAGGGTCAAAACTTGCTCCACACGATACATGTAATGCCCATAAGGATCTTCTGGATCCCGAACGTCAAACTCTAGTTCAAATCGATATTGAGACTAGAAATGCGGCTTGGACCTACCCTATAGAGCACGTTCTCTTTGGTGACGCGAAAATAGTTCTTTCACAGTTGATAAAAAGTCTGGAAATGAAAGGTAAACCTACGCCTGAGGTAGTCAAAGAGCGTTGCCAGCAACTTCAGTCAGCTCGTCAGAAGTACGGTTATTTTAATGCTCCTTACTCAAATTCGGATGTTTCTCCTATACATCCACAACGCATTGTAAAAGAGATTTCCGATGCGGTTAACGATGATGCACTGATTGTCTGCGATGCCGGTGAAAACCGCCTGTTTATGATGCGTTACTTTCAGACTAAAGCCCCGGGTACTTTTCTCCAACATACTGGCTGTGGCTTGATGGGATATGGAATTCCGGCAGCTATAGTGAGCAAACTAATTTATCCAAAGCGTCAAGTGGTGGCCGTCTGTGGTGACGGTGATTTTGGCATGAGCTTGTTTAACTTGATGACAGCATATCAATACAATATTCCGATTGTGGTTGTTGTATTTAACAACAGTGCGCTTGGCTGGGTAAAGCACGCTCAAGGTGAGAGAAATCTCGCTGTCGATTTTCCAAATCATGACTGTGCGGACATAGCTCGTGCCATGGGTTGCAATGGTGTTCGGATTGAGCGCCCGGAAAATCTCCCTGATGCTCTTTATAACGCTCTGAACTCTGCTAAACCGACATTATTGGATGTGTGCACTTCTTTGGAAGAAAAATATCAGGATATTATTTCTCCATTGTTCAGATAATCAGATAAGGAGAAAAAGCCGTTTTTTAAGAAAACGGTTTTTTCTCCTTTTTCTTAAAAATAAGTAGTTTCTATTGAAAAAGTCCATCTTTCTATTAGAATTGAGGCGTAAAAATTAATGAATAAAAAAGATAAAACTTATCAAATTTTACCCATCACAAAACGGGTTGATGGTAGTACGATAGGTATTCCGATGGTTAAAATCACAGGACGAAGTAGTGGTCCTACTTTATTATTAACTGCTGGTATCCATGGGGATGAACCCGAAGGGGTCAGGACTTGTTTGGATTTAATTAGTCAGCTTGATTCTGATCAAATACATGGGACAGTGGTAATAGTGCCCGTTGTAAATGTTCCTGCTTATAGTATGAGGAAAAGGGGAAATCCTCTTGATGATTTTTATTATGATTTAAATCGTCAATTTCCTGGTTCTCAGAAAGGCACTTTCACTCAACGTCTTGCCTATAAGTTGGCCAAAGAAATTTTCCCCCAAGCAGATTTAATTGTCGACATTCACAGTGGTGGTAGTAATATGTATTGCGCTAAACGCTCTATTATTAATAAAGATTCGGAAGAGAATTTACAATTGGCTAGTGCATTGGGACCTGGATGGGATTTTATAGCCATGGGTGCGGGAACAAGAAAAGGGGTAAATAATTTAACTAATACTGCTGATCAAATGGGCATACCCGCAGTTAGCATTGAAAATGGGGGAATTAATGGCCGTTTACCTGATTTATTTAATAAGAATGTACATGATAATGTTGTCGCAATAAAAAACGTCATGAAAGCATTTAATATAATTGACGATAAACCATTATATTCGGATAGATTATTAGTGATGGATTTTGAACCCATAATGGCAGATAATGGTGGTCTTATAATTTTCGAACAAAGTTGCAGAATTGGAAGAGAAGTAAAAAAAGGTGAGAAAATTATTACTATAACTGATTATTTTGATAATATACTTGAAGTTGTCGAAGCACCGTATGATGGAATTCTATTAGCTATACCCGCACAGGTAGTTTTGCCACAGGGTTGTCAGATTGGTTCGATTGGGAAAATTATTAGGAGAATCAAACCGGAGCGCGTCCAGGTGTAAGTGTCAAGTAAAAGTGGACAAAAAATTGCCATTAATTTTGACCGCCTGGTTGCCAAATTCTAATAAACAATTCAGCATTCTGTTCATAAAAGTCGCTGATTAACTTAAAAAATTTGTAGGCTTCTTCCTTGGTAACCCGAAGGCAACTAATATATCAACAGAAATACCGGGAATGTATTAGTGGAGGTAATTTCATTTGGGAAGGCTTTGCGAATAGCCTCTATTATTAGGCGAAAGTATACTCCAGGATAAAGATAACGCAACGGGAGGTGCATAAGTTAGTAATGTTTTCTGTAATTTTTTCTATAGAAAATTTTATTAAAGCCTTTAGTGTAGTGTTTACTTTAGAAACTTTTTACTGGCTCATAATTGGTCTTATAGCAGGAGGTATTGTGGGAGCTCTGCCTGGGATGGGTGCAAGCACAGGAATGGCGTTATTAATACCCATAGCTTATTTTCTTGATTTTGCTCCTGCTATAGCATTATTATTAGGTATATATAAAGCTTCAATATTTGGAGCTAGTGTAAGTGCAATTGCTTTTGGAGTACCTGGTTCTGGTGCCGCAGCAGCTGTTGTTATAGATGGATATCCGCTTATGAAAAAAGGGAAAGGCAGGAAAGCTTTAGATCTAGCGCTTTATACTTCAATTACTAGTGACACATCTAGCGATTTACTTACTATGATTTTTGCCCCACTTTTTGCTTTGGTAGCTGTGGCATTTGGTCCAGCAGATAGATTCTTATTGTTTGTAGTTGCATTTGTTCTAATAGGTTTTTTAACAGGTAAGCAAATTTTTAAAGGTTTGGTTAGTGTTGGATTAGGTCTTATTTTGGGTATTATAGGTACTGATCCAGTTTCTTTTGCAGCTCGATTAACTTTTGGTGCATGGTGGTTAAGTGAGGGTTTAGGTCTTATGCCTATTATTGTTGGTGTCATGGGTTTTTCAAAGATATTAGAAGAAACGGCTTCAGTTTCAGTGTTTAAAGAGAAATCTAACGAGTTAATAAAAAAAATATCCAAGATAGGTGACCTATTTGGTAAAACTTCTTCCCCTCTTTCTTTTAGAGAGTTTATAAATTGTTGGCGCGAAATACTTATGGGTATTGGAATAGGAAGCATTGTTGGTGCTTTACCTGCTCTCGGATCTACAGTGGGAGGGTTCTTATCTTATGCGGTAGCTAAAAGATTTTCACCCCATAAAGAAGAAATTGGCTCAGGTTCTTTTTATGGTTTAGCCGCTGCAGAAAGTGGAAGTAGTGCTGCCGTGGGGCCAACCCTGATTCCATTGCTGACTCTAGGAATTCCAGGAGATGCACCGTCAGCTTTAATAGGAGGAGCTTTAATTCTTAAAGGAATTGCCCCTTCACCTTTTTTGTTTGTTAATTTTCCTTGGATAGTATTAACGATTTTTACGTTAATGATGGTTGCTAATTTACTTAATTTTATTATAGGACGATATATTGCCATATTTTATTCTCGTATAGGACAGATTCCAAAACCCATTCTGATGCCTTTTATTCTGATGCTTCCTATTGTGGGAGTTTATTCTGTTAATAAAAATCCCTATGATGTTTTTATTATGATAACTCTTGGAATTTTAGGATATATTTTGTTTTTGGTTGATATTCCTCGTGTCCCACTAGTTATTGCTTTTATTTTGACACCTATGATGGAAGAAAATTTACGCAAAGCTTTACTTATGAAAAATTGGATCCAGTTATTTTTTGGTAGTCCACTTTCCATTGGTCTAACAATATTCACAGGATTATTTATTTTAATAATTAGCATTTATAGAAAATAAGAGTAATAGAAAAAACCTTTTCACTTGTTTTACTAGATGTTTTAAAATTTAAACAGAAACTTTTTTCCAAACGTTTCTATTTTTAAATGTCTATAGCTTAAACGATATTAATTTTAACAAAAAATAAAACCCAAATGAGGAGGGATTAAGATGCCCATTAAAAATTTTTCTGTAACTAATCGAATATTGGGTATAATTTTTACATTTATATTTCTCGTTTTATATATATGGGTTCAAAATTCTAAATGGGCTAGCTTTATAACTTATGATGGATTCGCTTTAGGGGTTTTTCCTAAAATATTTTTATTATTTTCTGTCATTTTTTCTATAGGGATGATTTTTGATAAATATAGCAATGAAGTACCAGAAGAGTTAAAAAAAATAAATTATCAGGCAATAGCAAAAAATATATTAATGATTATTTTTTGTGTTATATATTTTATTTTTTTCCAATTAATCGGTTTTATTATACCAACAATTATTTTTTTATTTACATCTTCTTATGTTTTATTGGGTGCTAGGCCATTAAAATTAGTCTGTTTTTCGACACTTGTTATGTCAGTGCCAATTTATATTGTTTTAGTTGCTTTAGGTATAATATAAATTTAAGTGGAACTTGAAATGCCGATGTTTAAAACCTTGGGGAATATTGATCTCAAAGCATTAACCAGTCATAAATTCCAGGACAACAGGATATGATTACAGATGAAGACATGATTTTTCATTAAGATGATGGTAAATATTTATGCCTAAACAGATATCTTTTGAAAAGCTATGCCACTTATATGTTTTAATCAAAATTTGCTTATTTCATTTTTCACAAGATAGATGTTGGTTCATAAGTGAGTAGTATACTTGTTATGTGTAGCTAACTATTTGTTAGCAAATATAGCCACATACAGTTGCTTTAGGGAAATCAGTAGAGGAGGATAAAAAATATGCTTAATATAAAAACTGATGTTTTAGTTATAGGGGGAGGGATTGCAGGATCATTTTGTGTATTAGAAGCTGTTAAACAAGGTCAAAAAGTTATATTAGCGTCTAAAACTCCAATATGTACTGCTGGATCATCTATAAGTGCAGCACCAGGTATACAAGTTCCCTCAGGTAATGACGAAGTATATCAATTCATTGCTGATGCTGTAGTAGCGGGACGATGGTTGTCTAACCAAAAATTGATTAAAAGAGTAGGCGAAATTACAGAAGAAGGAATTGATTTTCTGTATAAAATCGGAGTTCCATTTAATAAAAAAACCGATGGTAAATATGAAAGAATATTATCTCCAAGATTATCAGAAGAACCACGCAATCTTAATATGTCGATTCCTTTGGCTGGTCCTCCAATAATGCATGCATTAAGAAGATCTATACTAGAAGATCATCGTATTTCTATTTTTGAAGATGTTTTTTTGTATGATTTTTTAAAAATAGATGAACAAATACAGGGTGCATTTTTTTACGATATCCGACGAGGAGATATTTTTTTTATTGAGTCAAAAGCAGTAATATTAGCTACAGGTACAGCATCAGAAATATACCCTAACAATATGGCGCCACCTACAACAACTGGTGACGGTCATGCAATAGCTTATAATAATGGCTGTGAAATAATTGATATGGAGTTTGTCCACTTTTGCTCAACGGTAAAACGTCCAACTTCTATAAGTGGAATTAATCATCATATTAAGTCTCTTTATGAAAAAGGAGTGGAACCTGCTAGAGACATTAATGGTAAAGAGGTAAATCTTTTTCCCTCATATCCTACCTCAAGTCGTGGGTCTTTAAAACCAATTCTTTCAACAATCAATAAAGAAAATGCTAGCTTAAGTAATCAAGGAGGTATATTTGTAAACTTAGCTAATCTAAAACCAGAAAACTACTGGGATAAAGGAATATTTGAACTAGGTGCTTATGTTGAAAAACTTGGAATAAAGGAAATAGAATTGGGTATTGGTCCATTGTTGTGCTGCGGGGGAATAAAAATTGATAATAATTGTGAAAGTAATATAGATGGTTTATATACTATTGGGGATGCAGCAGGGGGATTTTTAGGAGCCAACTATTATGGTGCTACTGGCTTAATATTTGCTATGACAACCGGAATAATTGCAGGTAGAGAAGCTTCTTTAAAAAGAAAAAACTTTTCCTCTAAACAACTAAATTCTATTGTTGGTAATAAGATTGATACGGCAAGAGAAAATATTAAAACAATTACAGGTATAAGATCTCCTTATCAAGCAATTAACAATCTTAAGGCAATAATGTATGAATATGCAGGTCCCATTCGAAGTGAAACAAGCCTTAGAAAGGGGTTGGTTAAATTAAAACAATTAAAAAAGGAAGGGGTCAGCATTATTAGTAAAACTAAAATATTTAATTTGGAATTAGTTAAAGCTTTTGAGTTTGCAAATATGATTAATGTTTCCGAAATGGTGATTAATAGTGCTTTGGAACGTAAAGAGAGTCGAGGAAAGCATATTAGAATAGATTATCCCAGGGAAATTGATGATGTATATAACATTATTGTTAAAAAGATAGGAGGTAATATGTCAATAAAAAAGAGAAAAGTTGATTTTTGTATCATCCAACCCGGAGAAGAAAATGTTTGTTCAAGGATAAAAGAGGCTTATAAAACTGGAAATTATTAAATCTAAAGGGGTGATCTATTTATGAGTGAATGTAATCGATTTAATAATAGCAAATTAAAAGTGTTTAGGTTTGATCCGGAAGTTAAAAAAGGACCTTATTTTGAATACTATAATATTCCTGTAATTTCTGAAAACATGAGTGTATTGGAAGCATTAAGGTATGTTGTTAGCCATATTGATCCCACACTAGCTTTCCGTGATTATTTTTGCAAGACAAACCAGTGTGGAATGTGCGTAATGCAAATTAATGGAGTAAATAGCTTTGCATGTCATACAAAGATTGAAAAAGAAATGGAAATTAAGCCTGCGAAAAATTATCCAGTAATAAAAGATCTGGTTGTTGATTTTGGAAAAGCTGATAAATATTCTTGTATATGTGATGGTGTGCTGCAAGTTTATAGAGGTTGTTGATATGCATGCAGCTGCTATGCACATCTCTTTTCTAGAAGACAAATAGAATCTTAGTATGATTTTGTAGTCTTAAGTAGTTTGAGTAGTATTTTTTAATTCAACTGCTTTTTATACTATTTTGCTCAGCGATAATTTTTCAGTATACTTTTGATAAGGAGTCATAAATCCCAATTGGCTGGTAAACGAGCTCATATTCAAAATAGGAAATTAATCAAAAGTTGGAGATATAATAATGATTTTAGAGATAAATCTTCAGAAATGCACCAATTGTGGTGCATGTAGTGAAATTTGCCCTATAAATAAAAATAGCCTGAATTACTATATTAATATTCCAGATGCTATTTCAAAAAAAAATGGTATTTGTAGGCAATGTAGCCCTGCTCCTTGTGTTGATAACTGTCCATCAGGAGCTTTACATGAAATCGATGAGATAATAGTCATAAATGAAAAAAAGTGTAACCTTTGTGGTATTTGCCAAGATGTATGTAATTATAATGCTTTATTTATAAGATACGATAAGGATAAATGGAGTATGGAAAAATGCAGCTTGTGCGAAGGAGATCCGCTTTGTGTAAAAGTGTGCCCCAGTGGTGCATTAACTTTTAAATTAGCTTGAACTTTGATCTTTTTGGTCTAGCTTACTGACTCCAGGATATTCAAAAGCACTTGCATGAACTATATGGCGTTGATGCTTATCCAACTTTGATTTCCAGAATAACTGATAGAATTATGCCTTTAGTAATCAAATGGCAAAATAGGCCACTAGAAGAAGTATACTGTATTGTTTATATGGATGTCATTCACTTCAAGGTTAAACAGGAAGGCAGTATTGTCAATAAAGCTGCCTATATGGCTATAGGAATTAACTTGGAAGGTAAAAAGGATGTACTTGGTATCTGGATTGGTGGTCCCAATATTTCCTGCAGAGTTTTCGCATCTTTAGTATGTTTTAAAAAGAGTGTGGCGAAGGTCATGGAATCTGATATCCGGTAAATTAGCTTTTTTAATAATTCTTTTAAATAACCGATGGAAATTCCTGGGGTCAATGGGTTTTCCTAGGATACTTACAGCCATGTTCCTTTAAGAAACCCATCATATAACCAGCTGAGGAAATGAGTGAAATTATTTCTCCCTGAAGAACAAAATCTGGAGGGTTTTCTCCTCCAGATTCTTTCTACTGCTTTACATGGTATTTCAAAATCACAATATTCCCTTATTATTGATGTTATTTTATTTGTTGGTATGAAAAGCAGAATGAAAATACTATCCTTAGGACATGCCTTAACAAAATTTTAGATTGTCTATCAATCACTCTACCGATAATCAACTAAAAAATATTTGCAAAATTTAAAGTATATAAATGATATGAAATTTTTAATTTTTCATCTACATCAGAAGCGGAGATGACAGAAAGATCTGTATTGAAATTACAATTAATATTATCGGTAATATCACAAATAAAGATTTTTTAAACATTCTACCCCCTCCTTTCTGGTTAATTACTCCCTTATATAAAAAATAACAGCAGGGACAGCCCCACTGTTTTACCAACCTTATCCTGAAATTAAGCATCTATTATTTTCCAGAAACGCTCTGACATAAACTCTTTCCATTATCTCCTGCAAAATCAATATTCATACCACCCTGCTTCTTTTATCGCTTTTTAAGCTATTCTACTGCTGGGACCCTCACCTCTGGCTACAGTAACTCCAACATTATCACCTACAACTTCAGATATTTCTTTATCCTCCCTGTGTCAGACTATCTTTATGAAGTTTTTATTTTAAATATATAATCTCCATATAATAACTACAAACTTATTTACTGTATAATAGAATTACCGGGAATTGCAGAGTAGCAATCCCAAAAGTTGCAGAGTAAAATTCCCTATTTCTGCAGACTTGCAGATAAGAAAAAAGTCATTGCAGCCACCCCCAAAATACCTTACCCTTATATTAAGCCAACCAAAACTTATATAAGGGGAGGAAGAATGGAGATGGCATTAACAATGACCAATATTAATGATATCAAAGAACTTTATTTTTCGAAAGGGCTAAATGTTGCTGAAATATCCAGGAAAACAGGGCATGACAGAAAGACAATCGATAAATACCTTGCTATGAGAGATTTTAATCAAAAACCAGCAGAGAAAAAGACAATTAAAAGACCTTCCAAGCTGGACCCTTTCAAGGAAACTATAACTGAATGGCTGGAAGATGATAGAAAACGGCGGAAAAAGCAAAGACATACAGCCAAAAGGATTCATGAAAGATTGATACAGGAATTCAAAGATAAATATGACTATTCTTACAGGCTTGTTGCAGACTATGTGAAATAAAAGAAAAAAGAAATTTACTCAAAAGAACCTGATTTTTTCATACCCTTACAGCATATTCCAGGGGAAGCTCAGGTTAACTTTGGACAGGCAGATTTTATAGAGAACGGCACTTTATACCCAGGTCATTATTTAAATTTAAGTTTCCCTTACAGCAATACCGGTTACGCCCAGATGTTTAGGGGTGAAAACTTACAATGTTTAATAGAAGGTCTGGTCAATATTTTTAATCACATCGGTGGTGGTCCTTACAGAATAGTCTTTGATAATGCCAGTTCTATAGTTTCTAAGATTGCTAAAAACAAAGACAGAACTCTGACAGAAGGTTTTATGAGATTTAAAAACCACTATGGTTTTCAGGCAGTATTCTGCAATCCGGCCAGTGGCCATGAAAAAGGCAATGTAGAAAAGAAAGTAGGTTATCATCGTAAAAACTTTTTTGTTCCAGAACCAGAGTTTGATAGCCTCATAGAATTTAATAAAACACTATTACAAGAACTTGATAGAGACCAAAACCGGGAACATTACCGGGAAAATAATACTATCAAAGAATTATTTAAAGAAGATTTAAATGCTTTATTAGCTTTACCTGCAGTTGAATTTGAAGCTGCTAATATTATTTCTAAAAGAACCGATGCCAATGCCTGTACTCTTTACAGGGGTTTACATAGATATTCAACCAAACCGAGTCTGGTCAAAAGCAGGGCACATGTTAAATTAACAGCCCATAAAGTAATTATCCTGGATAAAGATTTCAGGGAAGTTGTTGTCCATGAGAGACTTTATGAGAAAACCAAACAGGAATCATTTAAATGGATTCCCTATTTAAATCAGATCTCTAAAAGACCAAGAGCACTAAAATATACTGGAATCTATGATCTTTTTCCTGCGCGGATAAAAGAATACTTAGATAAGCTCAGTCATGAAAAATTAAAGGACATTTTAAAAACATTAAATTCTTTAACCCAGGAAACAAATTTTGATGCTGCAATTGATGTCCTATTAGATGCAATAGAACATGGAGCAAATGATAGAGTATAAGGCATAGTGTTTGGGGAGTTACGTGAGGTTTAAATAAAGAATTTGGTGATGCTAGAGTTATTAATGTCCCAATTTCTGAAAGTGGATTTGTTGGAGCCGCTTTTGGTTCAGCACTTCTAGGGGTAAGACCCGTTGTTGAATTAATTTTTGGAGATTTTTTAATTTTAGCAGCTGATTAAATGGTAAATGAAATTGCATAATATAGATATATGTGTGGAGGAGGTGAATTTAAGGCTCCTATTACAATAGAGTTGCAGATTTTGGTATTGGGTCAGAAGAAGGGCCTCATCATGCCCAGTATTTAGAAGGGCTTCTATTAATTATCCGGGTTTAAAAATTGTCACACCTTCAACACCTCATGATGCAAAAGGTTTATTAAAAACTGCAATACGTGAAAGTAACCCAGTATTATTTTTTGAGCATAAACTTATATACGGCATTAGAAGGAACGTTCCTGATACTGATTATATTACACCTTTTGGTGAGGCAAATATTATAAGAAAAGGAAATGATATCAACGTTGTTGGCGGAAGTAATTGTTGTAATAGGGCTTTAATCGCTGAGGAAGAATTGACTAAAGAAGGCATAGAAATTGAAATTATTGATCCCTTTTGATAAAAAAACTTTATTTAATTCATTAAGCAAAACCAACAAATTTATTATCGTTGAAGATGGAACAAAAAGAGGTGGAGTCGGGAGCGAAATGGCAGCAATAATTGCAGAAGAAGGGTTAGTGTAAACTTTAGTGGGGTAGTTAGATAATTCAAAAAATATTAAAAAAGGCGTAGACTTACCTATATAAAACAAAACCCTTTAAAAAAGGAGGTAAGCTACACCCATGGATACTATAACAATAACTTTCCCTTAAAGTCAAGGTTAAAATACCCATTAAGGATCTAACCTTTGATATCTTAGAGAATATGCTCTTTGAAATATTACAGAATATAGCCCGCAAGGTATTCGAAAAAGCCATTACCGATATAGATAACTACCTGCGTAGTAAGAGAGAAAGAGGGAAACTTAAAAACACCGGTAAAAGGGAAAAATACTTTCTCACCCGTTTTGGTGATATCCTCTATTCCCGTACCCGTTATAAAGACAAGAAGACCGCTAAAAGTTGTTACCTTTTAGATGAGGCCTTAAGCATAAATAAGAACCAGAGAATCAGCCTATCTCGGGCCAGGATAGAATACTTCCTGGCTAGTCTTTCCTCTTACCGGGAAGTAGTAAAACAAGCCCAACTCTTACTAGGTAATTTTCATTCTCACGAATCGATAAGAAGGGGAGTAATAAGAGAGGCTAAGTTAATTATTGAAAACCAGGAGAAAAAGTTAAAACAGATAGAAAACTTGGATTACCCGGATAAAGAGGCCCCTGATACTGCCTACATGGAAGCAGATGCTACCTATATTAGTTTACAGAATAGAGGCAAGAAGGAAAAAGAAAAGATGGAAGTAAAAGTAGGAGTAGGGTATGCCGGCAAAGAAGCCCGCTATAAAACAGGTAAATCCAAAAGCCTAAAGGAAAAATTCACATTCATCGGCATAGGGAAAGACTTTATGGAAAAACTAAGTCTGGTAGCAGAGGAAAGACTCTCCCTCTCCAAAGCAAAAAAGATCCTCTTCGGAGGAGATGGGGATTCCTGGATAATCTCCGGGATAAAAGAGTATTTTCCCAATTCTATTTATCTTCTCTGTCTCTATCATCTTTTTAAGAAATTTAAAGAATCTTTAGGAAGAAGGAAAGAAGAACAAAAGACCATAAAAGGCCTGCTTTTATCTAATCAGATAAATAATGCTTTATTAAAGATAGACCAGATGATCAGAAACTCTGACCTTAAAGAAAAAGATAAACTAGTAAAACTGTATATCTATATATCTCGTAATCGCCAGGGGATTATTAATCAGGTCAGATTAAAAGACAAAGGAATAGAAAGGACTGGAGCGATAGAATCAAACATAAAGAAATTAATAGCTACTCGCTTTAAGAAAAGAGGGATGAGTTGGAGTGTACCAGGGGCTCTGGCCCTCTTAAAGATAAAAGAGACTATCCTAAATGGAGAATGGGATAACTGGTGGGAGACCGAAAGAGAACGAAATATTAAAGTAGGTAAATACAAACCACCTCTGTCTGCTTCCTATTTTAACCAAGAAACAGAGTCTTCTCCTCTTGTAGAGGTAACATACCGGCACTTTCCGGACCAGATTAGGGCAAACCCTGGGTGGGTGTTTTGCGTAAACTCGCAGAAGTAGGATATTAAAATTAATTAATCAAAAAAGTATGAGAAAGTAGATGACCATGTATTACTGTAAACTAAGTAACATAAAAATAATTATGCTTCTTTATCCAAATAATAAGCTATAATAGAACCAGGGGTAAGTCTACCCAAAACCAGAGGAAATTTTTTCACCAAAGAAAACTACCCCCAAAAGGTTGACACAGAACAATTATAAGGAAATTTTGACAAAATTAAATACGAGTGCTAAAATTATAAAAATTTAATAATAGGCCGATGACGGGAAGAGTAGGTTGAAAATTTTTTACTGTAGAAATTATTCGACCGAAGACCAGCCCGGAGGCTTAAGATGAATCTTAAAAAAAGAGTAAATCTTACGGGAGAAGACCCTTATAACTTATCAGAGAGTTCTGGAAATATTTATTTCAGAAAAATAAAGTGGAACCGCGAAAATCTTTCGTCTTTATAAATGAGGCGAAAGATTTTTTTATATAATTGAAAGGTTGGTAAATAATTATGAAAAAAGAAACCATAAATATCGGCATATTGGGATTGGGCACGGTAGGCCAGGGCGTGCTTAAGATTTTACGGGAAAATAAAGAGTTTATCGAACAGGGAATATATCCTTATAAAATATCCCTAAAAAAGATTGCCGATAAAAACAAAGAAATAATCCTTGAGGAAAAAAGTTATTATGAAATCTTAACCGATTCAGCCGAAGAAGTAGTTACTGATCCCGAAATAGATATAGTCGTAGAGACTATCGGAGGGTTTGAGCCGGC
>Ga0307379_10005179_pt1 | contig 18295 bp, 13 predicted proteins | sample UN2MG_FD_202237 | JGI IMG/M metagenome (GOLD analysis project Ga0307379, IMG submission 202237) | Soil microbial communities from Risofladan, Vaasa, Finland - UN-2 | ecosystem: Environmental > Terrestrial > Soil > Coastal area > Acid sulfate soil | place: Finland: Risofladan, Vaasa | collected... | reverse complement strand
GCATGAAAGAATTAAAACATCTTTTAGCCCATGGGAATGAGGTCCGCCTCGGCAACAGGCGTCTTGACCCATTCAGGCTGAAACAAATGTTCAACAATTATTTTGAAAAAGATGCTGAAAAGTCGAGGCAGCTAAAACATAAGCATGAGGAGCTGTCACTTGAATACGCCCTGTCGCAATTATTTTCGCCAAAACAAAAGGAGTTGTTCCAAAAGAAATTGAAAGGCGAATTGTTAACTAAAACCGAAAAAGAATATTTTTCTCGCACCGTAAAAAAGAAGGTCGCCGCCCTTGCCAATCCGGAGCTCCATCGCCTTGCCCAGAAATTGATGAAATATTGATCTTAACCTGTGGGCGCAATTTTATCCTGAGCTTAAAAGCCCGTTAAAAACCGATGAACTGTTTGAAGGTTTCTACTGTTCTAAAAATACATCCGATATGGTGAAATTTTTCTGGATTTAATTACTATATACTTTGGATGATTACCCGTTGAAATAACAAAACACCCAGGACCGAAAGAGAATATTTCAATAGCCCAGATCCGGTGATCAATCACTAATTGCAATCAGGGCCAAGCTCGGATCTGTCAGACATATCCCAGGTTTCTGAGACGAATGATATCCTGGGAGTCCTACAAGCTATCACAGGGAAATATCTCTTTCCCTTTTCTCTAAAATTTAGTTATTCAATCTTGTCAACAACATCCTCCCAGATAATTGATTAGAGATCATTTTAAAGGTCTAATTAATTTCCGAAAATTTGACCATATCTGTTTTTCAATCTCATCCTCTTTTCTATATCCTAAATCTGTCAACTTTCCTTTGAAACGCTACATTTGGACGGATTGCCTTGAGATAGTTTACAGGGACCTCAGGCTAGCAGCCTAATAGAAAAGTCTGACATCAATGACGCAACAGGATTTCGCAGCATGAAAATCGGTACAAAGTTGTGCCTGTCTCTGAAGGAATATTGTACTTTAAGATAACAAAATAGCTCTATATCAAGATAAGGCTATCAACAGCGACCGCAGAAGTTTCAAAAGAGCGGGTGAGGGATATCCGTCCGGCGGCAAAGAATTTTCTTTCTGGAATACCCGTATTGCGGTGTGCGTGCGGGGGCCAGCCAAACCGTCCTCTGAGCCAGCATCAAAGCCAAGGCGGTTAAGGAGCTGCTGTATCTCCATGATCTCGTCGCGAGTAAGCGGTTCATGTTCTGCACCCCGGCCGTTCGCAATCTGCGGCAGGCCGATGATTCGATCTGAGAGATGGCCGACTGAGATTGCATAGTTGATTGAACGATTCCAACGCAAGATGGTCCGGAAATTGTTGTAGACCAGAAAGGCCGGACCTTTATAGCCTTGTGGCAGCACGATGGAACCTTCCATATCTTCCTGCGGCAAAGCCGTACCATTACTCCGCCGTACCCCAATCGACGCCCAGTCCTTAAGCGACTTTTTCCTGTCCATCGTGGCAAGGGTCAGGTCGAAGTTCTCAGGGAGACGCACCTCGCGGCCCCAGATTTCGCCCGTCCGCCAGCCTATGTTAGAGAGAAAATTGGCGGCGGAGGAGAAAGCATCTGGTAGGCTACCCCAGATGTCCTTGCGGCCGTCGCCGGTAAAATCCACGGCGTGTATGGTGAATGTGGAGGGGATGAACTGCATATGTCCCATTGCTCCGGCCCAAGAGCCCGTCATCGCGTCCAGCGTGATGTGACCCTCATCGATAATTTGCAGTGCGCTTAGAAGCTCAGCCCGGAAAAAATCGGCGCGCCTCCGGTCGAAAGCCAGCGTCGCTAGGGCATCGATCACGCGGAAGTTACCTAGGTAATCGCCAAAATTCGTTTCCAGTCCCCAGAATGCAATGAGATAGCGCGGAGGTATGCCATATTCAGCACAGATCTTGTTCAGCAGGTCGCGATGTTTTGCCAGCAGCGCACGACCGCGTATTATCCGGTCGTCTATTACGCGCCGCCGGAGGTAAGTCAAGAAGGTCTGTGTGAACTCCGGCTGCCGTCGGTCAAGTTCGATCACATGCTTTTCCGGCAGAATATCGCTCAACGCCGCGTCCAACGTCGCATCGGAAATTCCTTTGCCGCGCGCCTCTGCACGCAGCGCCGAAAGCCACTCCTGGAAATCCTGGTTGGAAAGCGCCTCATTTGCAGTAGTTCGATCTGGCTCTTTGATAGCCTGTGCGCTATCCTGCCATGCGGCAATTAAGAAAACCAAACCAATTACCACTACCGATAAAAATCCCTTGCACCTCGTTGCGTTTCGCAAATTCATTCAAGCCTCTTATCCGCCTCGTATTCGGTTGTTGCTATAATGCAAACGCTTGATCAGGTATTTAGTTTCTGCCTGTAAATGTATAATAGGGTGAATGAAAAATAAAGCTGAAAATGTCGCTTCAAGACGGGTTGATGCGGAATCGAGGGGACATTCTTTGTTGACTTCTAAGCTTTACACTCCGGCTGCGCATCTCAGATATCTTTTCAGAGTCTCAGAATATCAGCCTTCTGCTAACGTTCCGATAAGTCAGACATATTACAGGTTTTAGAGACGGATGATATTTTCATTTTTTGGCAAATATCAGCAGGCTATTTTAAATAGTTTGTGCATGCTCTGTGCGACGTCCCCATGATTACACTTTTTAATCACAAAAGTTTTATATGGTAAGTCTTCAACCTACTACAATGTGTCATTTTATATAATCATCTTGACAATTTAGCAAAACTGTGAAAAACAATGGTTGGAAAAGTTCCTGTTATTAACTGTTTAACCTGCACATACAATCTGATTCTCTTTTCCAATATCTTCCTTACTGTCACCCGCAGTTGGTTCAATCTTGGCTTGCCTTGTACTTTGACAATTAGATCTTATAAAATCCTTAAATACTTGGAGAGCATTATGTTATGAATTTAACCCCATTTCTAAATAGAAGTGGGGTTTTTTATTTGAATTGATACCGATTATCACAAAGGCAGCTTTTAGCCATGTAATAGTAAAAAATCATAACTTTTTGGAAAGAGATAGAATGGATGGATGACCTGTCACCGTCGGACTTAAAAACAATCCTGCATTCCAAGCGAGCCAATATGTACTACTTGGAGCACTGCCGTGTCATGCAAAAAGATGGCAGAGTTTTATATCTCACCGAGGCCAAAAAAGACAATCTCTATTTTAATATTCCCATCGCCAACACCACTGTGATCCTTTTGGGCACAGGTACTTCCATCACTCAGGCCGCAGTTCGCATGCTGGCTCAGGCAGGCGTGCTCCTTGGTTTCTGTGGCGGTGGTGGCACCCCTCTTTACATGGGCAATGAGATCGAATGGCTGACGCCGCAGAGCGAATACCGTCCAACGGAATACCTGCAAGGCTGGCTTTCTTTCTGGTTTGATGATGAGCAGCGTCTGCAAGCCGCAAAAGAACTGCAACACGCCCGTATTGACTATTTACGACAAGTCTGGCGTAAGGATCGCGAGTTGAAACTGGCAGGTTTTGATGCCGCTGATCCCATCATTGTGAATGCTCTGGATGCCAATCAAGCCCAAATAGCCACTGCAACAAAAACCACCTACCTGCTGACCACCGAAGCCAAACTGACCAAACAACTCTATAAAATCGCGGCACGGCATACCAATATGGCCGATTTTATCCGGAAACATGAAGCCACCGACAAAGCCAACGGCTTTCTCAATCATGGCAACTATCTCGCATACGGCCTTGCCGCCTCAACGCTTTGGGTGTTGGGCATACCTCACGGTTTCGCCGTCATGCACGGCAAAACCCGACGTGGAGCGCTGGTGTTTGATATTGCCGACCTGGTTAAAGATGCCATCGTTTTACCCTGGGCGTTCATCTGCGCCAAAGAAAACGCCACCCATCAGGAATTTCGCCAACAATGCCTGCAGACCTTTGCCGACCACAAAGCGCTGGATGTTATGTTTAATCAGGTCAAGGCAATGGCCCTGAAGGGTAAAGAGCGGAATATGGAGCAGGTCAAGGAGAATAAACCGCAATGATGGTGACCTTCATCTCCCAGTGCGAAAAAAACGCTCTCAAGAAAACACGCCGGGTTCTGGATGCTTTTGCCAACCGCATCGGAGACAATACCTGGCAAACCGTCATTACGGAAGAAGGTCTCAATACCGTAAAAAAAATGCTGCGCCAAACCGCCAGCAAAAGCACCGCCGTTTCCTGCCATTGGATCAGAAGCCGTTCCAGAAGCCAGTTTTTATGGGTGGTGGGGAATAAAAGAAAGTTTGACGAACAAGGTGTTGTGCCGGTGAATAGTACAATAGCCGATCTTAGCCATAGAAAATGGGAAAAGGGTTGGCGTACAACGGAAGTGATTGCCATTGCATCGGGTATAGCAGGGTTATTTCATGACTTTGGCAAAGCCAATGATTTATTTCAAGACAAATTGAATCCGAACATTAAAGGAAAAAATTTTGAGCCTTATCGACATGAATGGGTGTCATTACGATTGTTTCAGGCTTTTGTGGGTGAATTTGGCGATGAACAGTGGCTAAAGAGACTGGCAACTATTGATGTGGATGTTGAAAAGCAGGTGTTAGAGCAAATCATCATTGATGATCCGCAGTCATGCGAGTTTAACAACCCAATAGAAAATTTACCAGACTTTGCCAGGGTTGTTGCCTGGTTAATCGTTTCGCATCATCGTTTACCGGTTTATCCAAAGCAAGGTGACACCGAACCAAGTATTTCAAATATCAATGATTGGCCGATAACCGCATTTGAGCCATCATGGAATTCCGTCAATAGCAATAACCCCGATTGGGACGAGAAAACCAGAGCTAATAACTGGTCTTTTTCAAAAAGAACACCCTGTTCCAGCAAAACCTGGCAACAGAAAGCCGGGCAGCTTTCCAAGCGTGCTTTGCGTTGCCTGGGCTTAATTGGCGTAGATTGGTTTAGTCAGCCATTTATGATGCACCTATCACGTCTGGCGTTGATGTTATCTGACCATCATTACTCGGCAATGAACGTAACACCTGATTGGCAAGGTTTCAACTATCAAGCCTATGCCAATACCGATGAGCAAAAACAATTTAAGCAGAAGCTCGATGAGCATAATGTCGGAGTCGCTCACCATGCCTATTTATTTGCCAAGTCATTACCACGGTTTCGCGATGAATTGCCGGATGTAAACGACGACAATAAAATATTATCGAGAGGACTTGGCGGTGGAAAGGAGTATCAATGGCAAGATAAGGCTTATCAAACGGCAAAAAAACTTCAAAATGCCTCACAAACAAAAGGTTTCTTTGGCATCAACATGGCTTCTACCGGTAAAGGAAAAACCATTGCCAATGCCAGAATCATGTATGGTTTGGCAGATGAGGTAGAGGGTTGCCGTTTTAGCGTTGCCTTGGGTTTACGCACCTTGACGCTACAAACCGGAAAATCACTTAAAGAGAGACTGCAGTTAGACGATAGCGATATAGCTACGTTAATTGGCTCCCAAGCCGTCCAACGCTTAAACCAATCTACTCCCGCAGATGACGCTCCGTTATTCACAAGGGGCAGTGAAAGTTTGAATATAGGGCTGGATGACGATGGTTATGAGGTTCTTTACGACACCATTATTTACAGAGGCTTGCTCGCTAAGTGGTTTAATCATAATACGAAAGCACAAAAATTGCTGCATGCACCGATATTGGTGAGCACCATCGACCATTTAACCCCGGCAACCGAGGGAACTCGCGGCGGCCGGCAAATCGTGCCGATGCTAAGGTTATTAACATCCGATTTAATCCTGGATGAGCCGGACGAATTTGATTTGAATGATTTACCGGCATTGGCCCGTCTGGTGAACTGGGCCGGCATGTTAGGTGCTAAGGTTTTGCTTTCTACCGCAACTATGCCGCCGGCACTTGCTTATGCGCTATTTGAATCTTATCAAGAAGGACGGCAATCCTACAATGCTGGCACGAACGGACATGAATCAATATACCCCATTGTTTGTGCCTGGTTCGATGAGTTTGGAGCGTCCACAACCGAAGTGCAGGGCATACAGCCGTTTATCAAATCGCACGACAATTTTGTCAAAAAGAGAATTACCAACTTAAATCGCGAGACAGTCGTCCTGCGTAAAGCTGAATTAGTTGATATTTTGACGGCAACCGACACCTCGTCCATTGAATGCATTGCTCAGACGATTCAGCACAACATGGTAGCGTTACATACCGAACATCATCAGCGGCATGAATCGGGAAAAAAGGTTTCGATTGGTTTAGTTAGGATGGCCAATATCAATCCGTTGGTCGCCGTTTCACGATATCTATACGCAAGTGTTGCCCAAGAGAATTATAGAATTCACTATTGCGTCTATCACAGCCAATATCCCTTGGCCCAACGGGCGTTGATTGAAAGTAAACTGGACCGAGCGCTTAATCGTAAAGATTCTTTATCGATATGGCATATGCCAGAAATCGACGAGGCGATAAACACCAACAGCGAGGAAAATCATCTCTTTGTGGTGATAGCAACTTCGGTTGCTGAAATAGGCCGAGACCACGATTACGACTGGGCGATTGCCGAACCCAGTTCCATGCGTTCACTCATTCAGTTGGCGGGACGAATACAGCGGCACCGGAAACAGTCCCCCAAAAAAGAAAACTTGTATGTTTTATCGAAAAACATCCGAGCCTTACAAGGAAAAGAAATTGCTTATGAGAAGCCTGGTTTTGAAGCGGAGAATCGCAAACTGTACAGTCATAATTTACATGACATTTTGCATGTTGATCAATTTGCTCAGCCAAATTCGATTCCAAGTATTCAGTTCAAAGCTTTAACACAAGAGGAAAGAACGCCACCGTTTTCCAATTTTGTCACAATGGAACATATTGCCTATCGCGAAAAGCTCTTGGGTGATAATCAGCAGGAAAACCATGCGCGGTTATGGTGGAAAAATCAGGTAACTTGGTGTGCTGAACTGCAACGCAGACAACCGTTTAGAAAATCGTCCCCTGATCAGGCTTATTGCCTTTACTTGGATGAAGAGAGTGAACAACCAGTATGGCAGATAAAAAATGAACAGATTTATCCGATTGAATATGCAGAGGTTTCCAATATCTCAAATATTGATATTCCAATTGCTAAGGGCAATCAAGCGTGGTTTGAGATGGATGTTCCAAGTCGGTACGAGGAACTATCGGAACAGTTTAATCGATCATTGAGATATGTTAGCCATTGTTTTGGTGAAGTGCGGTTGCGGGAATATCCAGACCAGATTGTCGACTGGCGTTATTCGCCTTTGGTAGGGGTGTTTAAAGAGATTTGAAGGAGGGTGAGGTTAACAAATGAAAAATGCAAATGTTATAGAAATTATTAATGATTTTTTTAGAAATAAAATAGAAAAATCCATTGTCTCTGAGTGCAAAAAAATTCTTTCGGAAGCAAATAAAGGAGAGCTTAAAACAGAGATAGAAAACATCAGCAAACAAGAGGATGCCATTGAGTACAATCAATGGATAAAAGGCAAGTTACATAGACTTGCTTGTTTGCTAAGTGATGCAGGTGAGTCAGCTACCGATGCGCAGGCTGGAGTTGTTCATGCGTTAATGTGCTTTGAAGATGATATGAGTCAAATTGAATTGAAAGATGTCTTAACAAAAAAAATAAGCAGAATCAAAAAGTTATTACACAAAGAAATTAAGGAAGATAGTCTTAAATCTGCTTGTAGTGATATCTTGGCGGAAAGGTTAAAAAAAGATAATAAAGTAGAAGCTGAAAGAATACTGGATAGGTTGTCAGTTACCTATCCAGAGATTGCCAAAAAAGTTCAAACAACAAAACAACAAGCTCAGAAAAAATACGAAATTAAACAGTGGATAGATGATGCAGCAAAAAAAGCGGGGGGAGTTGTGTTGGATGTAACTCATATCTCCAAATTAACGCATTCCAGTGCAAAAGGATCAAATATTAAGGTTAATATTTTGGAATCAACATCAGATAAACCAATTTTGGTAACCACCAATTGCGCTTCTAAATTGCCAATGGATTTTGCATACTCTACAGCTGAGTACGCACCCGTTGCCGAATTTTTACAGCTGAATTGCGATGGCGAATTACTGGGAAAATTAATTTGTGAAGACCCATCCATACTCAAGCCCTTTGCGAAAGATGAAGCTCAACTCAAGCAATGGCAGAAACAATTCAGTTTGGCTCTTAATGAAAAACGAAAATCAACTCATGAGTTTTTAAAGCAAGTTTATTTTCCGGTTGACTCGAATTATCACCTGTTAACGCCGCTTGTTTCCTCCAGTATGGCACAAATTATTTATGAGCGTATTTGGCGAACCCGGCAGGAAAACATGGTTGCTCGTCAATCAAGAAACAAGGACTTATTTTCTAATCAAGTTGATGTGTTGTTCTACAAAACAGCTGTTTTAAAAATTACACAAACCAATCACCAAAATGTTTCTAATCTGAATGGTAAAAGAACTGGTCAATTGACTTTATTACCTGCCGTACCTCCACAATGGAAAAAACAAATCAAGCCGCCAACTAAAACAAATACTATTTTCAACAGAGATCTGGGGTATCAGGCTAAAGAGCCTTTGGAAAAACTTAAGAAGTTATTACTGGCTATAAAATTCAATGAACTCAGCGTCAATTTGCATCGCAAACAACTCATTGCCGAATTAATTACGGAAACTGCCGATGTGGTCTTTGATCGTGTAGCTCAGATACATTGGCTTAAACACGATGCTGGTTGGTCGCTGGAATCCATACTGCCTACCCATCAGCAATATTGGCTCGATCCTTTTAGAAGCGATGAAGATTTTCAAACCAGCAGAGCTGATGTTGATTGGCAAACGGATATTTCCAATGATTTTACAAAATGGGTGAATAAACAACTCAAAGATCCGAAACTGACGCTGGGCGTTGCACAAGAAAAACATTGGCGAAAATTATTTATCCCGTTGTTGCGGGAGTTTAATGCCATCACCAACTCCACGTTAAATGAAGTGACTTCAATTGAGGGAGAAAAAGCATGAGCAGTGCTTACATTATTTTTGAACGTATGGATGTTCAGGGTGCCAATTGCATCGCTGGTTTCACCTATGGTTTTCCGGCGGTTACCAATTTTCTGGGCTTCGGACATGCCCTGTCCAGAAAACTAAACCAGAGCCGACAGTTACAACTACAAGGTTGTGCCGTGATTTGTCACAAGCATCAGCTGCATGCCTATCAGCCCAGAGGGTATGGGGATTATGTTTTTGCCCAAACGAAAAATCCTCCTAGAGAAAAGGGCAAAGATAATAAAGGGCGGGAGAAAGCGGAAATTTCTCCTCCAATTATTGAAGAAGGGAAAATGAGTATGAGCGTTTCGCTCATCATGGAATGCCCAAACTTTACGATCAGCCGTCAGGCTGAAATTGGTGCGTTTAAACATCAGCTCATGTCATTAGCTTTTCAACATCGTTTGGCCGGTGGTTCTATTCAACGCATTCAATCGGTGCATGTATTGACGGAAAAAAACGATTCTGTAGAGCAAAAAAAGCAAATGCGACAAATTAAGCGCGTGTTATTACCCGGATTTGTTTTGATGGATCGTACAAACCTGTTGGCTGAATATTATCAACAAGAAAAGCAAAGCAACTCGGATGCTGAATTCATCGATGCCTGGCTAGATTTTTCAGCGATGAAATACCAGGCAAAGGCATTGCTGAATGAAAATGAACAAGAGCCGAACGAGAAAACCAAAGCGGAATGGATCCGACTTGATAAACCGGCAAAGGGGTGGCTGGTTCCAATAACCAATGGATATAAAGCGATTGGCCCTCTTTATCCTCCTGGGGATGTCGCCAATACTAGAGATCCGGATTATCCGTTTTGTTTTGTTGAAGCCGTGCATGGCTTAGGTGAATGGCGCAGTTTGCATCGTATACAGAATGTATCCGATATATTGTGGCAATACCATTACGAACCGGACTGGTATTTATGTCGGCAAGGTCAAACATTTACGGATCAATCAACAGAATCAACGATAAGTAGCCTTGATAATGAAATAGAAGATGATTTTTTAAGTTCACTTTAAAAGGAGGTATAAATTATGGCAAAGAAATCTTCATTAAAAATTCCATCAGTATTGGCATTTAGCCGTAAACTTGAAGTATCCGATGCTTTAATGACATCGGGGTTATGGAACAATATTGACAAGCCGCCCGGTCAATGGGAACCCATTATACTTCATAATAAACGAAATCGTGCCACGCACAGCCAATATGGAGCAAAAGATGAAGACAAACGAAAGCCCAATTTGTCATGGGGAGACGATGCTGTTTTACCTCATGATGCAGATACGCTGCGCGTTAGTTTTTCATTGAAAATCATGGGCCAGCTTGATCAACCAACGGCCTGCGATAACCCGGACTTTGAGGGAAAATTAGCCACAGCTATTTGTTCCTATAGAGATAATTATCAATTCAGTGAATTGGCGGAGCGCTATGCAAACAACATCGTCAATGGGCGTTTTTTGTGGCGAAATCGAGTGGGTGCTGCAAGTGTAGAAATTCATGTAAAATATGGTGAGCAATTCTGGAAGTTCGATGCTTATGACCTTAAATTAAATAATTTCACCTCACCTTCCGATGGAAGTGATTTAGATAAACTTACGACTGTCATTCGCAACGGATTAAGCGGAGAGGAATTCGAATATCTTGAGGTAACTGCCTACGCTAAAATAGGAATAGGACAACATGTCTGGCCCTCACAGGAAATGGTGCTCAATATTCCTAAAGGTGAAAAATCGAGAATATTGTTCAAGCTGAACGATTGTGCAGCAATGCATTCAGAAAAAATTGGTAATGCATTACGAACGATTGATACATGGTATGGTGCGGAAGTTGACAACATACGACCTATTGCTGTTGAGCCTTATGGTTCTGTTACCTCTCGCGGAGAAGCTCACCGCAAAACGAATAATGATTTTTACACCTTACTGGGTAAATGGTTGGAAAATTCAGAAGATGTTCCGGAAGATCAGCAACATTTTATCATAGCAACACTTATCCGCGGCGGCGTATTCGGTGGAAAGGATGATTGATGATGAAATTTTATAGAGAGCTTACGCTGTTGGCACAAGAAGATGTTAATTTGTATTTCATTTGGCAAAAACTGTATCAACAGATACACATTACTTTGGTGGAAAACAAAGAGGGAGATAATGCATCCGCCATCGGCGTGTCCTTTCCGGAATACGATGCCAACAAATTTTCACTTGGCACAAAGCTGCGGATATTTGCGGAAAAAGAGCAAACACTTGAGCACATGCAATGTGAAAAATGGCTGAACCGGCTCAGCGATTATGTTCATTTGAGCAGCATCAAACCCGTGCCTGAAAAATTTGCGGGGCATGCCTGTTTCAAGCATATTAAACTTAAAGGCAACAAGGAAAAGCTGGCTAGACGGCGAGCCAAACGCAAAGGAGAAACCTTGCAACAGGCCCTGTTACACTTTGAAAATTTCGAAGATCAGAGCAGCAACTTGCCCTATATCAATATGACCAGTCAAACAAACGGACAGCGTTTCCGATTGTTTATTGAAAAGCAGGTAATGGAGCAACCGCAAACAGGCTTGTATTCATGTTATGGGCTGAGCAATACAACCACAGTACCGTTGTTTTAACCAAAAAAAACACTCTAATAAATTCTGTTTTATTATCAACAAGTTGTAACCTGATAATTTTTTTTGGTTTTTGGATCAATTTCTATTAACTACTTGTTGCAGCTTATTTTTTTATTGTAATGTTGCAGTTCACCGCCGTACAGGCGGCTTAGAAAAAGCATGCGAAAATATACAAACACATAGTGACGTTCACCGCCGTACAGGCGGCTTAGAAATCCCTCTGGAGTATCAAGATATATGTCATATCGTTCACCGCCGTACAGGCGGCTTAGAAAAGCATACCGGGCAGATCCGGCAGCTTTTTTCAGTTCACCGCCGTACAGGCGGCTTAGAAACACAAAAGCGGCCTGGTCGAAATCGTTAATTGAGTTCACCGCCGTACAGGCGGCTTAGAAACATCAGTGTATTCCATTCGTCATGGTCTGCTAGTTCACCGCCGTACAGGCGGCTTAGAAAAGCGGCATTTCCGTCATCGTCATCACCTGTTGGTTCACCGCCGTACAGGCGGCTTAGAAAAATTTGATTGAGTAATAGCAAGATCCTGAACGGTTCACCGCCGTACAGGCGGCTTAGAAATTATCCAATGTTAAAACATCATCATCATAGACGTTCACCGCCGTACAGGCGGCTTAGAAAAATGAGCGAGGTTGGTTTAAAGATAGGGGTTAGTTCACCGCCGTACAGGCGGCTTAGAAAACTTAAAACTCTCAGTATTCCCGTTCCCGTAACGTTCACCGCCGTACAGGCGGCTTAGAAATTGAACGTGTATGCTTGCCCAGCTCCAAACTCGTTCACCGCCGTACAGGCGGCTTAGAAACGCTTTGCGATCTCTTTGAAACTCACGGTTTTGTTCACCGCCGTACAGGCGGCTTAGAAACTTGGTCTCGAAATCACCCTCGCGAAATCCTTGTTCACCGCCGTACAGGCGGCTTAGAAACGCAAAATAATGCTCGGATTGCGGATCGGAGGGTTCACCGCCGTACAGGCGGCTTAGAAACGCTGGGTCATGTCTTTGGCGGATAGGATTATGTTCACCGCCGTACAGGCGGCTTAGAAACTGTGCTCGTTGCGATAATGGTCCCACCATTGGTTCACCGCCGTACAGGCGGCTTAGAAAACCAAAACTAAGCCCAAAGAAATCAGCTATCCGTTCACCGCCGTACAGGCGGCTTAGAAATTTTCGCAAGCGTCGGATTTAGACCGAGCAGTGTTCACCGCCGTACAGGCGGCTTAGAAAGCCCTCGGGCCTTCCCGTCGATCCCCAAACCAGTTCACCGCCGTACAGGCGGCTTAGAAATGTCAGTGTCGCACAGTCGAATTGATACCCATGTTCACCGCCGTACAGGCGGCTTAGAAACATAATATCAGCGCAAGAATGGCATAAGGCCCGTTCACCGCCGTACAGGCGGCTTAGAAAACTCAATAAAGACATGATCATCACCTTACTCAGTTCACCGCCGTACAGGCGGCTTAGAAATTCGAATTCCACTTCGCATTTTTCCCGCTCCTGTTCACCGCCGTACAGGCGGCTTAGAAATTGTTGCCATATTGATCCCACGGTAACACCCCGTTCACCGCCGTACAGGCGGCTTAGAAAACAGGGTGTGCCATCGCCAAAGATGTTCTTCGGTTCACCGCCGTACAGGCGGCTTAGAAACGAAGATGTGGCCGCCGAGGAGCAAAAGGTAAGTTCACCGCCGTACAGGCGGCTTAGAAATTGTAGAATTCGGGCTTCAGCCCCTCGGCCCTGGTTCACCGCCGTACAGGCGGCTTAGAAAAACCCAAAGTCCACATCAACATCCCCAGCATCGTTCACCGCCGTACAGGCGGCTTAGAAATCTATAAAGAACATCCTTGGCATAGCTCTCCAGTTCACCGCCGTACAGGCGGCTTAGAAATCACCGTCGATGCAAGCCCGCTATTTGATAATGTTCACCGCCGTACAGGCGGCTTAGAAAGTTAAAAAACGAAGATCATCCGACGATAAAACGTTCACCGCCGTACAGGCGGCTTAGAAACACATTGCTATTTCTGCCACGGGCGGGCTTGAGTTCACCGCCGTACAGGCGGCTTAGAAAGGCCTGAAAGACCAGGGATACCACATTGTTCTGTTCACCGCCGTACAGGCGGCTTAGAAATCAAGGCACACGCCTCTGACGGTCTTCTAAGGGTTCACCGCCGTACAGGCGGCTTAGAAAGACTATGAGATTATACAACGGGCTCTCTCTCAGTTCACCGCCGTACAGGCGGCTTAGAAATACAGAAAGCTGTTTATCGCAAGCCTGGTACCGTTCACCGCCGTACAGGCGGCTTAGAAACCTTTCCGGTGGATTTTCGGGGTTACTACGCCGTTCACCGCCGTACAGGCGGCTTAGAAACTGAAGGTTGATAACCCTTGCTCCCAAGCTGAGTTCACCGCCATACAGGCGGCTTAGAAAATATAAACACCCCCCCATCAGAAGAAACACCAGTTCACCGCCGTACAGGCGGCTTAGAAATTCATGCGATTTATTGATACATTCCCGACAGGTGTAGATGGTCGTGATAAAGTGAGCTAAAAATGGTCGTTTAAAAATGAGCCACCTGGATAGAGAAGTGAGTTTAATGATATAGGAAAAGATTTAAACTCAGCATAGAACAGGAGGTTGGTTTGAAAAAAAGGAGACCGTTTTGGACATCTTAACCTTGCACCGAAAAGGGCTGAAGCAGCGGGCCATCGCCCGGAAGCTGGGTGTCAGCCGCAATACCGTTAAAAAGTATATTGAGAACCCTGATCTTGTGTTTGAACCGCCATACACTCACGATAGAAAGAGCCGGCTGGATCCCTACAGCGACAACATTAAGGCCTGGTTAGAGGAAGACAGCGACTACACCGCCACCTGGATTTATGATCGCTTGAGCAATATGGGATTCATCGGCAGTTATGAGATTGTCAAGCGCAGGGTACGCCGCATCAAAGAGAATTACCAGAAGGTGGCCTACATGCGGTTTGAGACCGAGCCTGGCTATCAAGCGCAGGTGGATTTTGGTGAATTTCAGGTGGCAAAGCCTGATGGCAGTGTGACCAAGTTATTTTTGTTCTCGATGATTTTGGGCTATTCCCGTAAAATGTATGCGGAGTTGATCAAGCGCTGTGATTTACCGACCTTTCTTGATTGTCATATCCATGCATTTGAATATTTTGGCGGCGTTCCCGACCAGATTCTGTACGACCGGATGAAGAACGTCTATATCGGCAAAATTGCGGGCAAAAAGAAATTCAACGACACCCTGATGGGGTTTGCGCTGCATTATGGATTTAAACCGGAAGTGGCGCCCGCACATGCTGCCTGGGTCAAAGGAAAGATCGAACGTCCCTACAGTTTTATCCGTGAAGGGTTCTGGCGTGGATACGGATTTATCTGTCTTGAAACCGCCAATCGTGATCTTCTGACATGGCTTTCCAAAAAAGATGAACGGGTTCATGGTACGACACATGAAGTGGTGACGGATCGTTTTTACCGAGAAAAGCCTCATTTGAATATGTTGCCGCCACAAGCATTTGATACGTCTTACCGGATCTATCGCAAGGTATATAAAGACTGCACCGTTCGTTTTGAAGGCAACAGCTATGTTGTCCCGCATGATCTTGTCGGCCAACAGATCATCTTACGGGTCAAAGACAGCTTCATGAGGATATTTTGCAACGATTGCCTGGTGGTAACCTACGACATCCCCGAGGGAAAGGGCAATTTGGTTCAGGACAAACGCTTTTATGAAGCCTTGAAAAAAGACCGTGAGATGAACCGGCGTAAATATAAAAGCGGCCGCCGTATCAAAGGCCGGGCCAAATACACGATCAGTCCGAGCAAACCACAATATGCCATGGACGTTGAGGTTCGTCCCCTCTTTATTTATGACCAACTGGTTGAGGAGGTGCGGCCATGAGCAATACGCTTGTCCTTGATCGGATTGAATCCAACTTGACACGTCTGCGATTGCCGAGAATCAGAGAGATATTGGAACGAGTTCTCAATGTTGCTGAAAAGCAGGATAAAAGCCACCTCAGCTTTCTGGATGAGCTCCTGGAAGAAGAAGTTGCGAATAAGGAGCAAAGACGGGTGGAAACCGCTCTGAAGATCTCCGGATTGCCGTTTATCAAGAGCATCGATGAATTTGACTTTACGTTCCAACCCAAGCTGGATAGACAGAAGGTCATGTCATTGTTTGATCTCGTATTTATCCAGCAAAAATGGAATGTGATCTTTCTTGGGCCGCTCGGTGTCGGCAAAACACACCTCGCTGTCTCATTGGCATTAAAAGCCTGTCAGTTCGGGATGAGCATCTACTTTACCAACATGGAAGATCTGATCAAAAAGCTCAAAAAAGATCATGAAGCCGGACGACCAGGCAAGGGCCGCAGCCATTACAAATCGTCTCTTGTCGTTGTTGATGAAGTGGGGTACATGCCCATCAATCGTGAAGAATGCAATCTGTTCTTCCGGTTCATTGCCAACCGATATGAAAAGGCCAGTACGGTCATTACTTCGAATAAGGCATTCTCTGACTGGGCGGAACTGCTCCACGATCCGATCATCGTCACGGCGATATTGGACCGCTTATTACACCATAGCGCTGTGATCAATATCAAAGGAAACAGTTATCGTTTGAGAGGAAAGATAAAAGAAAATGAGGTGAATGAGCTTCAGAATATAAATTAATGTGGCTCAATTCTCACGACCGTAAATGGCTCATTTTTAAACGACCGTTGACAACAGGGTTCACCGCCGTACAGGCGGCTTAGAAATTTCAAATCGGCACCGATGGAATTATTGATTAGTTCACCGCCGTACAGGCGGCTTAGAAAACCCGAAACGCTCAGAGCGGTCCTAACCATGGGTTCACCGCCGTACAGGCGGCTTAGAAAATTTAATTATGGGCGAAGTAGAGTATCAACGTGTTCACCGCCGTACAGGCGGCTTAGAAAACTCGCTACATTAAGCACAAGCCCTATTCCGGGTTCACCGCCGTACAGGCGGCTTAGAAATGTCGCGGGGGCCAGCGTCAGCAACCTGGGCAGTTCACCGCCGTACAGGCGGCTTAGAAATTTGATGAATATACTTATCGGCAGTTCGAAAGGTTCACCGCCGTACAGGCGGCTTAGAAATGGAAATAATCAGCCGGATTGCCCCATGACATGTTCACCGCCGTACAGGCGGCTTAGAAAATGTTAAACTCTGTTCCGGGGAGTTGTCCGGGGTTCACCGCCGTACAGGCGGCTTAGAAATGGATGCGAAGATAACCAAAAATCCATGCAACGATGAGTACTTTTTTGGACCTGTCAACCTTTGATATCTGCTACCAATATCAGGTGCGGCTTAACTACCGATAAGAGAATAATATCACTTGATTCTGCTTATAAATATGGCCTTATGTTAAAGATGTTCAGACCTCTGAAGTTAGAAAAAGTTCACCAACTGTTTCATCATGTAGTAGACTAGGGGGATAAAAATGGCGGGAAGCATGTTGCCGACTTTGATTTTTTGAATTTCAAGGAGGTTAATGCCGATGGCCATGATCAATATGCCGCCGACTGCGGACATTTGATTGATGACGGCGGGAATTAAAAACGGTTTCATCAATGACGATGTCAGGGTTATTATCCCCTGGTATATGAACACGGATACTGAGGAAAACAGTACGCCGATTCCGAAGGAAGATGCAAAAATAATGGAAAAGAGGCCGTCCAAGGCAGATTTTGCAAATAAAGTTTGATGGTTGCCGGAAAGCCCGCTTTCCAACGCCCCGACGATGGCCATGGAGCCGACACAGAAAACCAGACTGGCCACCACAAAACCTTTTGCGATGCCGCTTCCGGGTTTTGAGAATCGGGTTTCAAGTCGTTTGCCCAAGCGCTCCAGTCTGCTCTCGATATCTATGAATTCTCCGATTAAACTTCCGATGACCAGGCTGAAAATAACCAGTAAAATAGCGTCGGTTTTCAACGCCATTTTAAACCCGATGAGCAGGACGGCGAGGCTGATGGCCTGCATCATGGTAACGCTAAATTTTTTGGGAATACCCCCTCTAAAAAGAAGCCCTAAAAGACTGCCGGCAATTATAGCCACGGCATTGACGATGGTTCCTAACAAAACAATCCTCCAAAAAAGTATTAACGCTTTAACAAGTTATCGTATTATGCGCCCGGTTGCAAGGCCGCATCGGATTATGGGTTTTTTATTGCGTGACCCTTTTAGATGGTTTGACATTAAATGGTCAATGTTTATTTTTCTATCGATTGAAAATAACTTTCAAAGGAGGAATCCATGCGTTTTGACAAATTGACCATAAAATCACAGGAACTTATTCAAAGCGCTCAATCTCTGGCGTCGTCATATAACCATCAACAGATCGAGCCGGAACACATACTCTCGGCCATGCTGAATGAACCCCAGGGAATTGCCCGGTCCATGCTGAATAAGCTCGGGGTTTCCGGGGATGATGTTTCCCGCGAGCTCGCCGTGGCCATCGATCGGATTCCGAAGGTCAGCGGCAGTGCTGTGGGGGATGCTTACATATCTCCCCGGAGCAAAGGGGTTCTGGATGCGGCATTTGCAGAAGCTGCCAAAATGAAAGACCAGTATGTGAGTATCGAACATA
>Ga0307379_10005178_pt1 | contig 18296 bp, 32 predicted proteins | sample UN2MG_FD_202237 | JGI IMG/M metagenome (GOLD analysis project Ga0307379, IMG submission 202237) | Soil microbial communities from Risofladan, Vaasa, Finland - UN-2 | ecosystem: Environmental > Terrestrial > Soil > Coastal area > Acid sulfate soil | place: Finland: Risofladan, Vaasa | collected... | reverse complement strand
CATCGAGGTTGGGACACATGCAGGGCAATTGCACGTAGATCAGAGGGTATCTGATGCTGGCATCCCTGTACTGTTACTTGACCAGGCAGATGTAAGCGAGGGTTGCATTGACTTCGTGGCGAGCGCCCGAGGCGCGATTACCGGGGCCACGAACTCTGTAGAATCCGTGCGGGTGGAATTGAACGGCGCAGTTTATCGGCTGGCCTTATATGCTGATGCCTAGGAGATACGATCATGGTAAACTTTACACGGCTTTCGATGCTCCTAGTGGGAGCAATGGGACAATTGGCAGCACGCCTGCCAGTGGGGGTACAATGACTAGAAAGCGAATCACAAAAGCTGAGTTCGTGGGGCTACCCATCGGCCAGGATGATGAAACCGCCATCGTGGCTCTCGTGGCTCAGCGCCAGCAGGTGGAACAGCAGATAGCACGAATCAATGCTGCCATCAGCGCGATTGCCGACAGACTAGCGAAAGAGGCGGGCTGGAATGTGCCAGCCGCAGAACTGCGCATTGAGTCAGATGGCGCAGGTGGATTGGTACTCAAGCATCAGGAAGCCAAAGTAAAGCCGCCAGTCCCACAGTCATAAACCCCAGTTATCTGCTGGACTGGCGCGTTTGTGCGCTTGTTCCGCGTCCACTTCTGCTAGTTTCACGTAACGCTTGACCATATCAAGGCTACTATGGCCTAAGAGACGTTGTAAGGTAAAAACATCTCCCCCATTGCGCAAGAAATTTATGGCGAATGTGTGGCGGAACCTATGCGCATGGCAATCTGCAACGCCAGCCGCCTCGCCTAGATTGGTGAGTAAGTCGGTTATCCCATTCACTGTTAATGGTCGGTTTTGGAATGATAGAAAAACGGGCGAAGCCGGGTCGTCTCTATCCTCTCTCTCTGCCAGGTAACGCCACAATGCTTTTCTGCCAGTTTTGCCTAGATAGACTATGCGCTCTTTCCCACCTTTGCCTTGCTTAATTACAACCCTACCACTTGCCAGGTCTAAATGTGCTATCCTCAAGGCGCACAATTCGCCACTTCTTATGCCAGTATCTAAGAAGAAAACGACAAGCGCGTAATTGCGTTCCTTGAGCGCATCATAGGCACCCGACCTGGTGCAAGCCTTGAGTAGTAACTTAACCTCTTTTTCTGTGAAGGGGTCTGGTTGCGTGCTGCTGAATCGAGGCGGTGGCACTTCTATGCAAGGATTCTCCGCTATTAAACCATCCTTCCAACACCACTTGAAAAAACTGCGGATGGCAGTCCAGTTGTTGTATACCGATTTGCGCGAAACTTGCTTGCCATAAGGCGAGCGGTAGTCGTCTCGCAACCATACCAGAAACCGTCTGAGGTCATGCGCCTGGATTGCTTCTACCTCAGTATCGCTAAGCCAAGATGTGAATCTATCTAACTGCGATTTGTAAAGTTCAAGTGTGCGAGTAGACATTCCTTCAGCATTGGCGCTGAGGATGAAACCCTCCACTGCCACTGAGGCTTTCACGGTGTACCCTCCTTTCAGTTTTGAGGTAGTACCCGTTACACTGCCAGGATGCTTCCGCCCCAGCACTTGGCAAGTAAACAAAAAGTCTACCATATCTAGGCAGACTGTCCATGTCAGATGGGATTAAAAAGCAGAGCACGGGACTTTGAAACCACAACGGTTTTCGAGACCGTCCCGTTCGTCCACTCCGGCACCCTTCCGAATTTTCAGTTTGCTTAGACAGTCTTTACTACCACCCCACCCTATCAAGGTGTTTGAGGTAGTCTGCCTAGATATGGGATTTTAGACTGGTAGACACTGTTTAGTTAGGGGCTGGCGATACTGTAAGTCTCTGACAATCTGGGCTGCCCCCTCCCGTGGAATTGCCAGAGAGTTTACAATCTCTCTTAATTACATATTTGAGCACTTTCGTGATTCCTATATGCCATTTTTGCGTTTGTTGCCACAATGTTAAGAAATCTTCGTCTCGTATCTCCTGTTCGTCATCCCCCGATGATTGCCCCAAACCCATCACGCTGACCTCCATGCTCGGCCTGGCACAATGATAACCTCTGCCCAGAGGTTTCAACCCTCCTTTTTGTTAATCTTCTCCCACACTACCACTAACATTGGCAATGCCGTATTCGCTGGTAGACGTGGCCGTTTTCCAGGATGAGCCGTCTATGATGATTTCTGCCGTGACGCTTCCTCGGTCGGTTTCGTTTTGCGCGGACAGGTAAACGAACTGCCCGCGCTTGACGTCGAACGCCGTCTCCCAGGGCAGGGTCACCGTGCGCTGTTCCGTGCCGCTGGCAGTCTCGTAGGTGAGGCTGGCCTTTGACGCGAAGCCCCCAACACGGTAAATCACGCGGTAGGTGTGCGGCGTCGGCACAGGAGCCGACTCAGTAGAGCAACAGACAAGCACCAGCAACAATGCGACCAGCGACACGACGATAACGGGAACCAGTTTCTTCTTCATCTTTCCTCTTCCTCCTCCTCACCCTTGGCGACGCAAGCCAGCGCTTTCATGATCGCCAGCACGCGCTCCTGGTCGGCGACGGTCAATTTCTCGAATAGGAACAACGCCGCTTTCAGTTGCGGATCGTCCAGGTCTGGCGCGGGCGGCAATAACCCCGCGCGTTGAAAAACTTCAACGGGCGGAAGCTGCAAGGCTTTTGCAACCCCCGTGCAAAAATCTGGTCCTGGTAGGCGCTGGCCTGTCATGACCATGCTTACCATCGCAGATGACAGCCCGGACTGGCGTGCTAGTTCATTGTATGTCCAGTACCGAGCCTCAATTTCCCCTTTGAGCCAGCCCGTGAAGTCATCAGTATGCACAGCCGCAGTATACCATAGCATCGTATCACCTGGGTAAGTAACAGTACTTAACACCGTGAGCGATTTTAAGAATTTCTTAACAAAAACCCCTTGACAAGAAACTTATAGTGTGGTATGATAACATACGTAAGTATGAAAATATACCACGGTAAGCGAGGTGTAAATGAGCGAGAATGATGCCAGAGTACAGGTAGCCACATACCTCAGAAAGAATGATGATCTTTATCAGTTCATCGTTGACAAGGCCAGGGAGCGCGGTGTCAGTGTGTCTGATGTTGTGAGAATGGCCTTGCTAGACCAGATGCAAGTCGAACTGGTCGCCATTCGCACCCGCACACCCGAACCTGGTACGATTACCCCATAGGTGAAACGCATGAACGCCTACGTCTATCTTGCCAAGGCCGGTGAACTGTACAAGATCGGGACGACTGTTGACTTAGCGGAACGGATGAGCCAACTCGCCAGAGTGCACCGGGGCCTTAAGTGTTTGTGGCTACTCACCATCAAATACCAGATGCACGGCTACTGGCTTGAACAGGCACTACATCGGTTTTTCGCCAAAGGCGCAATTGGGCGGGAGTGGTTCATCCTCACCGACGCCGACATTGAAAAGTTCAAATCACTCACGCCCGACGATCTACCAGAGATTGGTTTCAAGTTCAGGCACGTCGGCACGCTCCCGGCGGCAGCGCCCGCCACAGATGGAAAGGAGCAGGAGCAATGACGGACAAGCAGGACAAGCAAGGTTGGTCACAAATCTGGACCGAAGGCTATTGCGACAGCATGGTCTGTCTTGATGTGCATCGGCATACTAGCGGCATAATCACCGTCGGCGTTGATACCGAGCGCATCACCCAGAAGCAGATGGAAAAGGCCCTGCGCAGGGAATTTCCAGAGCTGACATTCACCATCCGCAAGAATTCTGAATATATGCTCGCACAGGCGGCAGCGCCCGCCACGGAAGAAGAGGAGAGCGATGTTATATAAAATCCTGAACGATGACGGCACCTCCTGTAACGGCGGCACAGGCCAATGGAGCCTGCCGACCAAGAACGCCGACAATACCTGGACCCCAGGCGACTGGATGCCCGCCGTGGAGGATGAGTTGGTAGCCTGCGAGAACGGCTACCACTTGGCTCAAGACGCGCAAGTCCTGGAATGGCTCGGCCCCGCCATCTTCGAGGCCGAGTATCGCGGCGAATGCTTGGATGCGGGCAACAAGGTTGTCGTCCGTGAAGCACGCTTGCTGCGCCGCTTCGAGAATTGGAACGAGCGCACGGCGCGGCTATTCGCGTGCGATTGCGCGGAGCGGGTATTGCCACTGTTCGAGAAGGACAACCCCGCCGACACGCGCCCGCGTGAGGCCATCGAGACGGCGCGGCAGTATGCCAATGGCCAGGCCACAGATGAGGAATTGGCCGCCGCCTGGGACGCCGCCTGGGCCGCCGCCTGGGACGCCGCCAGGGACGCCGCCAGGGACGCCGCCTGGGCCGCCGCCTGGGACGCCACCTGGGACGCCGCCAGGGCCGCCGCCTGGGCCGCCAGGGCCGCCGCCTGGGCCGCCGCCAGGGACGCCACCTGGGACGCCGCCAGGGACGCCGCCAGGGAGTGGCAGTACGCTCGCTTACTGGAATTGTTAATGAGCGATGAGGTGGTGGCGGCAGCGCCCGCCACAGATGGAAAGGAGCAATGATGGAACGCAATTACGAAATCGTTTTGTGGTCAGTCGTTAAGTCAAAGGCCATTACCCGCTACTGTAGAACGTTCTCCTCATCTACTGATGCTCAGTCGAGAGCGGTGGAATTGAATCGTGAATTGGATATGGAACATTATCCTCATGTGTTCTGGATGGTTCGTCTTAATTCAATGAAGGATGAGCAGCAATGAATCCGAAACGAAATACTTCATACACGCCGCGATGGCTTGAACGACTTCTCTCCCGCGAGGGCAAAGGGGCCTACGGCAGCAGCAAGCATGCACGTGGCCGCACCGCTTCCCCTCGCGCAGAGGCACAACGGCGCAAGACGCGCAAGACCGCCAAAGCATCACGGCAAAAGAACCGAGGCAAATGATGAGCGCTATTGCACCATCTGCCATTCCGCTCCATGCGGGCTGTACGCTAGAGATCATGATCAAGATCGGGCACCTGCTAGGCGATGTTATCACGGGCGATGATATGCTAGCCGCCTTGGAGGAAGAGCAAATATCTCCTGCTGACTTGTCACCCGTGTTTGGCCAGCGGGCAAAGCGGATTCTTACCGAACATAACCAATATAGTGCGAAGTAATTCTGACATGCCTTTTTGTCAAGTGGGATGAATCAATGGCTGAGAACTGGAAACCGATTGCAGGATTTGAAGGCTTGTATGATGTTTCGGATATGGGCCAGGTCCGTAGTTATCGGCGGCAAGGCTCGGTTTGGAACAAGCGCAAGGAGCCAATGGTTCTTAAGCCAAATTTCAATCCACAAACTGGGTACCTATACACCAGATTGTATCTCAGGGGGACAGAAACCAGGATAGCAATACATAGATTGGTTCTTGAAACATTCGCCGGACCTTGTCCTCTAGATTGTGAAGCCTGCCACAACAACGGAGTTAGAACTGACAATCAAGTAGAGAACCTGCGATGGGATACGCATCTTGGAAACTTGGCACAGACACGGGGTATACCACGGCCACACACAAAGCCATACCCACGCAGAGGTGAGAATCATCACCGAGCCAAGTTGACTAATGCTCAAGTTATTGAGATACGAAAGTCGCGCAAGCAAGGAACTCAAATCAAGATTTTGGCAGATAGGTATGGTGTCACTGAAGGTTGCATATCTCATATCATCAGGGGCACAAGACGATAGTCGGAAGTAGAAAAGGAGTAGCATGCAGAAAATCCAACACGATGAGAAAGCTGAAGTCCTGAATGTCTGTGCAGAATGCAATGAGCCACTATCCCGTACTGCGTTGACAGATATTGTATACGGCTACGTCGCTTGCGAGTGTGATGTGTGGAAATTCTCGCATCTCGTCAAGGTAGCATGGCACAAAGCATGTTATGCTAAGACCAAACTAAGGCAAGTCTAACAACCGAATCCTGCGCCGTTCGTGACAACGATTAATTGTATGGATAAGGCCATACAGCGCATAGTCATGATGCGTTAGGACTAGACGGCGGCGCGGGATGTGACTGGGACAAGCCTGTGCCACTTGACAGTCTCTCTGTCAAGTGCTATAATAACGCCACTATGAGTGGACACGTATTAGTCAAGGTTAAATGTGCGGAATGCGGCAAAGAAACTCTAGCACGTAGGTATTTAGTACAGGCTGGGCATACTAGATTCTTCTGCAATCTCAGTTGTGCGGGGAAATATGGATGTCGCGCATCTAAGAATAAGCGACTTTCAATTCTGAAGAGTTCATCTTTTCGGGAAGATCAATCACAAAGAATGAAACAATATTATCTTGATCACCCTGAGAAGATAACTACATTATGCGGGAAAAATAATCCAGCCTACAAGCATGGTGAAGCTCGTGATCGGCAATATACTGGATTTACTGAAACCAAAAAGCAACAAATTAGAGAAAGGGATAGTCATACTTGTCAATTATGTGGAAGGGTTTGGAGTGGGGATGGAGCAAGATTCCACGTGCATCACATTGATTATGACAAAGATAACTTTGATGATGCAAATCTAGTTACATTGTGCAGAAGTTGTCATGGAAGAACACATTATAATCGAAATTACTGGAAGGAACTTTTCCGAAAGAAAGCTAGGAAGAATTGAGACTGGGCCTATGCCTGTGATGTGGCGTGATGTTTTTCGCTCACCTCGGAGATGGCAAATCCGAGTAGGACGTGAAAAGTAGCAACAGATCGTTAGCCATCACTACCCTGTTGTGAAATTCAAAAAGAAGTGAGCCGACCCAGACGGACCACTGTGGGCAGGCATTAACAATCAGCATTGGCGCAGATTCTTGGCTCCAAGAGAGTACAAGTAACCTACTGGCGGTTGGCCTGCGGGCTGGCCGTCCGAGGTAAACGGTGAGAGACGCCAAGTCGGATAGTGTAATCGGCATTTCAAAGGCAGTCGTGCCAGCGGTAACGGGTGTCCCCTCCCCCAAGCAAAAAAGGGGCAAGGTTGGCTCTATTGGACACCGACTGCCACATACTAGACACGGGGCTGGTAGCTCAAGAGGCAGAGCAGCGGATTGATCACCCGCAAGATGACGGTTCAAGTCCGTGCGGTCCCACATTAGAAGTTAGTGAAAGGAGGGTACCGCTATCGAGGCACAACAAATGCGCGTGAGCCTTTTACGCCTTGCACAATGGGCTAGAACGGAAGAGGACCGCGACATCATTGGCGAGGTTATGGAGGCACGCGTGAAGGCTAATACAGCACATGACTTGGTGCTTCACTTTCACCGTGATAAAAGGGAGGTACTTAGGGAAAAATGACTTATATAGAGCGAACTCCCCAACAGCTTAGTAGGGGTGGCTGCTAGGGAGTCCACAGGTCGACCCCGATTATACCACAATTCACACAATTTGCAGGAGGTAGCAATGACTTACAATCCCGATAACCCGCAGGAGCATAGTGCTCCATTTGACCCATACGAAGCGGCCATGACAGACCCGCCAAAGTGCTTCTTTGGCCTACTCCGTACCGAGACTTGGACCATCGTTGGCATCCGTGATGATACTAAGCGGAACGGCTGGCGGGTGGAAGACTGGGTAGAGGAGTTGCATGGATCACAGGACGAAATCAAGAAGGACCGTGAAAACCGCTTCTTGGGCGCAACGAGCGAGTTCAGTATCACGCCACTAGATCCTACTTACAAAGTTATCACTCGCAAAGTGGGTGTAACTAACTACAAGCAGAAGGAATTCCGCCAGGTTGTGCGTCCATCAATCGAGGCTCTAGGCGAGCGGATTGCAGAAGTCAAGGGGCTTGTACCTGGTCAATTCAACTTGCTCAAAGAGTTTACCGATTTGTGGGTAAGTGGTGAGTGGGTTCCCAATCCTGACAACAAGGTGGATGAGAACTGGCGAACGCTCAAGTTTACCCATGTGTATCAGGACCAGGTGGCGTGCGCGGCAGCTTCCGCAGAGTATTACAATCGCGAGGTTGAAACTGAGGCACCTGCTGAGGACAATGGCCGCGATGCTGAGAAGGCCGCGCTCATCCCGTTCGTCAAGCCGCTGTGGGAGCAGGCGCAGCATGACCCTAGTAAAATGGCTGAACTGCTGGCCGCTAACCCGCTTCTCTCTATGTACTTCACGATGGACTCTCCCGAAGTCCAGCAGATCGTGAGCGAGTAGATCCGTACTAGGTTGACCGTATATCGCAAGTAACAGGAGGTACTATGCTACATAAGATGGCATTAGACCACATAAAGCACAGAAGTAAGTTCCTTTGGTTTGATGAGATGGGAATAGCATACTATGGCCCTGACGTTAACAATCTTGTTTACCCTGAAGTACTGGATGCCCTGAGTACGTTCCCTCTCACTCTTGCAGATATCAAAAATGCCTTTGCTCTTGGCTTGTTAGTTGGGCGAGGGCAAACAGAAAGTTAAGGAGGATACAAGCAATGTCTACTTACAAGATGGTCGAGAAGGATGGCATCACAACCATTGAGGTTGGCGACCTGGATGCCGAGATGCTGGTGGCCGCCTATGTCCCAGACTTCCAGGAGTTGGGGCTGACGTTCGCTGAGGCGTATGACTTGGCGTGTGAGCGTGACCGTGATGCCGCTGATGGACTGGAGATGGATTGCTGCAATGGCACCCAGGACTTGACGGCTAAGGAACGCGCCTACGCTGAGAAAGTCAATGCTCTCTTTGCACAGACTGAGAATGAAGACTTGCGGCAGGCAAAAAGAGACTATGGTTTCATCATGCGCACTCTGCGGAGCCAGCCTGTGGCAATGGAGGCGGTGGCGGCATGACCGACCTTTCAGAAGCACTCACCGACCTCCAAGCCGCACTTACCAAACTCCAGGCAGCAAGCACCGCGCTTGATGAGGTAACCAGTGTGTTGGAATCCTTGCCAGAGTATAAAGCCTTTGAGAGAGCGCGAGATATACATCGAGAGGCTGGTATACTAGCAGAGGCCGCTCGTGACAATCTGATATCCGTTCTCTCTAATTCCTACTTTTAGGAGGCAACATGCTAAAGGCGGTCATCCTCGATTCTAAGGAACCAGCAAGCATCAAGGCGTTAGATTTCGGTGTGCCTACGCTAGTCCAGCCGCTTAAATGTGGCGATTGCTGGCTGGCAACCGACAGTACCACACTTGTTGTAGAAAGAAAAACCTTGTCTGACCTGCTGGCCTCGATACGAGATGGCCGCCTTTTCGACCAGGCTGCCCGCCTCGTGGCACAAAGCAAGTGGTGCTACGAAGTCATCACAGAATTGCCAGTAGTGCGCTCTGGTTGCGTGTTCCTAAACGGGAAGATGAGCGAATGGAAATGGGCAAGCGTCCAGGGCGCACTACTCACCTTGCAGGAGATGGGTGTTGAGGTGGTATGGTGGGAAGGCGGTTACGTCCAGTGCTTGCAATGGCTGGCAGATCGTAGCCGCGATACCGTACACGTCAAACCTCAAAGGCGCGACATTGTAATGGAATCGCCTGCTGAGACTGTGCTTTGCTCACTTCCAGGCATAAGCGATGGTCGGGCAGGTGCTTTATTGGAACACTGCGGAACCGCCGCTTTTGCTCTGCAATTTCTCACTGGCAATGGTGGTGGAAGCATACCAGGTATTGGGCCAGGTACCAAGACCGCTGTAAGAAGCGCGCTGGGCCTGACAGACGATTTAGTGCTAACAGTTGTAGGAAAAGAGGAAACAGCATGACCGACGAAGAAAAGCGCAGTTGCTATACCTGTGAACATCAAAGCCTGTGTTATCTCAAGCGCCACATATACGATGCGTTGGTACCTAGCGCAGCATGGATGCTTGATAGCACGGGTTTACCACACGTATGGACGGATGTTTTTGACACGCTTGCAGAAGCGTGCAACCAGTACACGAAAATGAAAGGGGCAGAAACGAAATGAGCAACAAGAACTTAATCCCCGTCACCACGGGGGACACTTGGGCAACCATCAAGGCAATCGCGCCAGTGGCACAAGCATCAAGGATGTTTGGCGTTACCGAACAGCAAGCCGCGATTGTCATGCTTAAAGGTCACGAACTGGGCTTGGGCCTAGCAGGGGCCTTTGAGTTTATCCACGTTATTGACGGTAAACCTTCCCTCAGTCCCAAGGGGGCACTTGCCTTGATTCAGCGCAGTGGGGAACTGACCAGTTTGGAAATCCACGACTTGACCGATGGCAAAGGCACTCCCACCCGTTGCAAAGTAACAATGAAGCGCAAGAATGGCTTTGAATACACGGTTGAATTCAGCATGGAGGATGCTAAACGCGCTGGCATAGTCAAGGACAAAGGTGCATGGGAAAAGTATCCTGCCAACATGCTCAGGTGGCGCGCAATAGGGTATTGCGCTGATGCGGTGTTCCCTGACGTGACTGGAGGCATGTTGAGGCCAGAGGAACTTGGCGCGGATGTGAACGCGGAAGGCACACCAATCGAGGCACCATCCTGGCATGTGGTAGAGGAAAAGCCACAACCTAACCCGCAATCTATCAAGGCAGAAGCACCTCCTGAGCCTGAGAAGGTAGAGCCAGCCAAGAACCCCGAGCCAGTCCAGGAGCCAGAAGCGCCAGCCAATGACATCCCCGACAACCTCACGGTGGCCGACCTTCTGAGCCGCGGTTATTCGGTGACCGACCTGCAGACGGCAATCCAGGCAATGCAAGCGGAAGGCGTAACGGTTCACTTCCCACCCGCTACGAGCGAAGAGTGCCGCTTAGTGCTGGAAAGGCTGGTGAAAAATGGTTGAGTTCGTGCAAATTGCAGATGAGGCATTTAACCCTGCCTTGATAGAGTATGTGCGATTCTACACCAATGGACAGAAACGGGTGGCTGTTTGGTTCATAGGTGATGAAGAATGCATGGAATTTGCGGGCAGTAGTTATGATGCTTTTCTGGCTTGGTGGGAACGTCATGCCACTGTTAGGATGATGCCATGATGCAAGACCATCTTTCCCACTCCAGCATAAACACCTACCTTCTTTGTCCACGATCGTGGCGCATGCGCTACGTGGACAAGGTACAGACGCCAAGCGCGTCAGCACTGGTTTTCGGCGGCGCTTTTCACGACACTGTGGAGACCGCGCTTAGCGCGGTTGCTCAAGGCGAAACAAGTCCGCTTGCCACTTCTTGGCTCCTCAAGTTATGGTCAGAGAAGTGGCAAGCCAAGATTGCCAAAGAGCAAGTTGCCTGGGGTGACGAATCACCAGAAGAGTTGGCAGCACTTGGCGCGCGAATGCTAGGCAACAAGTTAGAAGTCTCGGGCGCTGGCCCGAACCGCATCGAAACTATGCCGCAGTTTCTCAGCAAGATTGTGCCTATGATGGACGATGACAAGCCAGCGATAGAGCGCAAAATCGAGTTGCGAGTGCCTGGCGTACCAGTGCCAGTGATAGGCTACATAGATATCGTTTGTGCCGATGGCGTTCCAGGTGACTTCAAAACAGCATCGCGCGCGTGGTATGCTGACAAAGCACACGAAGAAATGCAGCCTGTTTTCTATCTGGCAGCGCTCGCACAAATGGGTATGCCAGTACCCGATGGGAAATTCCGTTACTACATTTTCACGAAAGCGCAGAAGCCAAAGGCACAAATAATCGAAACAAAACGCACACCCTCACAACTGCTATGGCTTTTTGAAGTCATCTCAGAAACTTGGCAGGCAATCCAGGCAAGCAGTTTTCCCCCTAACCCGTGCACCTGGAAGTGCTCACCTGCCTATTGTGAATACTGGCAGATGTGCCGTGGTAAGTAGTTTCTCAGCTAGGTTAGTTTAATGCAAAACATCCGTTAACCGGAAATTCTAGGTTCGAGTCCTAGACCTAGCTTTTAGTAAGACAGTCTTTTCAACAGGTGGTGTACTAATGTGCGAGTGCTACGGTGATGCAATACGCCGGGAGATAGCCGAACAGGAGCGCGCTGCAATCGTGGCCGATGCACTGGAGGCTCTAAAACTGGCAACCGACACGCCAGCCAGCATAGTAAAAGTGGTGGCCGTGATTATGCCTAGAATAGAGTACGAGTGGGAAGCAATTGGTTGTGGACCTAATGTTGTGGGTGCAGAAATAGTAACCAGAATGGATTGGGATTGGCTGGTCAAGCGGCCATGATAATACCTACAGGAGAATGATGGATATACTTGCCGTGCTTTTAATTGTGGTAGGCGCAATTGGACTGCTCATTGTGCTCACGGCGATTTTTAAGGCAATAAGGCGGTAGAAAATGAGGACAATAACCAGTATGTCACGATTCCGTTTTGAGGAACTGTGCAAGCAGATTGTAGATGGTAGTTTGGAGAAGAAATGGCGCATACTTGAAGGTCAAGAGAATTCATTGACCAAATCTCAGCAGGTGGAATTGCGCCAGATCAGCGCAATAGCTGCTATCTATCGTGAGTCACCCGACACTATCACGCACGTAACCAGGACGGACTGGCGTGAGATTTGCTTCATGGTAAGAGGCGAACAGTTACTTGTCAAGATAGTCAAATAGACAATGAACATCAATGTTCTACCCTTATCTTACCAGTGGCAGATGTGGAGGAAGCATGAAAACATTACAGCAGGCAGTCAAGCAATTATACCAAACTAGAGAATATACAAAGGCCAGTATACAAACATTAGTTCTGGGAGCGGTTGGGGAAATGGGCGAATTGGCAGAAGCAATTTTATTGTCACAGTGCCCCGACTTCAAACCATCACTTAGAAAGCAAGCATTGCAAGTTGACAGACAAGATATAGCGCGTGAGGTAGGGGACTGTATCACATACCTCTTGGGACTCTGTAATGCGCTGGATATAGAACCATATTTTGGGTGGCAGGATGAACATTAACTTTCTACCTAGTCAGTACCAGTGGCAGATATTCGCTTTTGTCCAGGGTGGGCAAGGGCATGGCGTAATCGAGGCAGTCGCAGGCAGTGGGAAGACGACCACGATTGTAACTGCTACTCAGTTGACTAACCCGACTGCTAAGGTGGCATTTGTGGCATTCAACAAGCACATAGCCGATACATTAGGCGACCGGGCACCAGCACACGTACATGCCTCTACTCTGCATAGCCTAGGCTTTGCGAACATCCGCCGGGCGTGGGGCAATGTCCAGGTTGACAAAGACAAGCTAAAGCACATCTTGGCAAACCACAAGGCCAATGGCTATGACAGTTCTGTGCTTAAGCTCGTTTCACTGTGCAAAGCTATTCTGCGCGAACCCGCTCCTATGACTCTTGATTACATAGCAGACAGATGGGACATAGATGTGCCCGAGGAAGAGCGCAATTCCATCTACCGTCTTACCAGCACAGTCTACCGCGAAAGCCTAGAGCAACACCAGACAATTGACTATGACGATATGATTTACTTCTGCGCTAGTGGCATGGTTGGCTGCCAGAAGTTTGACATTCTTTTTGGCGACGAAGTGCAAGATTGGAACCGGGCACAAATTGAGATGGCCTTGAAAAGTGTCAAGCCAAACGGCCGTATTATAGGGGTGGGCGACAGGAACCAGTCTATTTACGGATTCCGCGCAGCAGACGTTGACGCAATCCCCAATTTAATCAAGGCCACAGACGCCAGTACTTTACCTCTAAGCATCTGCTACCGTTGTCCCTCTTCCCACGTGGCGCTTGCTCAACAGTTGGTGCCAGAGATTGAGGCCAGAGAGGATGCACCGGAAGGCGTTATTGAGGACATAGAGCAATGGAAGTTAACTGAGCGCGTGCGACCAGGTGACTTAGTAATCTGTCGCTGCAACGCGCCTCTTGTGAGGCCGGCCATGCGCTTAATCTCACAAGGTATCAAGGCAGTCATCCTCGGTAGGGACATCGGGCAAGGTCTTATGGCTTTACTCAGAAAAGTACAGAAGCAGCGAAACACTTTTGATCTACTCTCTACCCTCATGGCATTAAGCCAGTATGTATCTGCTGAGAGTGCCAAGATGTATGCTAGTGGAAAGGCAATGAAAGCGCAAAGTCTGCAAGATAGGGCAGACACAATCGAGGCGCTGGCAGAAGGTTGCCAGTCTTTCAGCGACTTGGAAGCCAAGATAGCGCAAGTTTTCAGCGACGACCAGCAAGGTATTACTTTCAGCACAGTACACCGCGCTAAGGGTACTGAGGCTGATAGGGTCTTCATCCTGGAGCCGCGGCTAATGCCCCACCCGAAAGCCTCCAAACCCTGGGAAGTGCAACAGGAACGCAATATCAAATATGTGGCACTGACTAGAGCAAAGCAGGAGTTGTATCTTGTCAATGGCTCTACTCCTGGTCAGCTCGCCTCGCTTCCCGAAGGCGACGCGCCGCAGGTGCCGCAGGCGGGCGCCGTGGTGTCAAGTATGCCGTTTCTTGACAATGGCAGGGGCGACCAACGGAAAAACGGCGGCATTACTGATCAAGACTTCCGGACCGATAGAACAGGGCAAGTTAGTGGGACATTTTATGGTCTCACTCCAGGCAACCTCGGCAACCTGCCCGCCGGCGATCCTCCCGCCAGATATACTAATTTTGAAGGAGTTAATCATGAGTCAGCAACAGAGAGTGCAGGAAATAGTCCAGATGTACCGTTCAGGAATGAGCGGGATGGAGATAGCAGAAAAGCTCAATCTGACAGACACGAGAGTCTATCAAATACTCAGACAGGCTGGGCAGCCAACCAGGAACCAGAGCGATGCCTTGACGAATGCCTACCAGAGAGGACGGGCAACTCCGTCGGAAATCTTGACCAATTATCAATTGTCGCCAGAACAAATCGAGAAAAGGGCAGAGAAGATACGGGGCAAGAACCACTGGAACTGGAAAGACGGCAAGGGCCAGAGAGGGTACAGGAGGATCAAAAAGAAAGAGGCTTGTGCGAATTGCGGGGCAATGAGCCGCCTAGTCATTCATCACTTGAATCTCGACCATTACGACAATCGGGAGGAGAATCTACAGGTATTGTGCAAGAGTTGTCATGCACGTCTCCATGCCGTGATGCAAAACAGAGCGCGCAGGGAGGGGAAGCCAATACCGAAGTCAAATGGCCCGGTAGGATGGACAAAGTAGGTGACCCTCAACGGCGCGGCGACAGGAACATGACGGCGGAGTATGGTGCGACTGAGGGCCAGTTGGGCGCGATGCGGGAGGGGGTGGCGGTACAGGTACAGGCGAGCGTGTCCAGTCCGCCATTTGAGGCAAGTGTAAATACCATGAGTGAAAAGGCGGTAAAGAGATACGATGGTTGGGCCAAGAACCCAGATGGCAGTAACCGCGTGGCCCGTTCACTCATCGGTAATGGTTACGGCCAGGCGGACGGCCAACTCGGTACCGAGTCCGGCACCACATTTTGGGCCGCATCCGCCGAGATCATGCGCCAGGTCTACCAGGTCCTTGCGCCTGGAGCGGTTGCAGTGTGGGTGTGCAAAGCGTTCGTCCGCAAGGGTGAGCGGGTTGACTTCCCAGGCCAGTGGCAGGCACTTGGCGAATCCTGTGGCTTTGAAACGCTAGAGATAATCCGCGCGTGGCTGGTAGAAGATAACGGCGCGCAGCATACCCTCGATGGCGGCCTAGATATACGGCAAGTACAGCGCAAGAGCTTCTTTCGCCTGCTTGCCGAGCAGAAGGGTTCACCTAAGATAGACTACGAAATTGTATTGATTCAACGAAAAGTGAAGGAGTAAATTACAAAATGGGGCAGCAAGTCGAAACTGAAAAAGAAACGAAAAAGAGAACGGCAGTAGCAACTCACACTGAGATAGCGCGGATGTATTGGATGAAGCGCATGGCCGACACCCTATATAGTAGAGGTCAATTCTACCGCTATGGGGAAGGCGTGTGGGAACCGATTCATGACCTACTTATAAGCAGAGAGTTATGGCGACATCTAACAGCCTACGAAGAAAAAGGCGTTCGCCCAACTCGGGATGTGAAAAACTCGGTGGGTGATGCTATCAAGGCAGAGTTATTCATCCCAGAAGACTGTCTGGATGCGAATGAGAACTTAGTGAACTTAGCAAACGGTATCTACGACTTGAGTACCCAAACCTTGCTACCTCACAACCCGGCGCAGTATTTGACGACGCAACTGCCATTTGCCTACGATGCGCAAGCATCGGCAGTGACATGGCAAATGTACCTCATGTCTACGTTCGTCAAACCCAGGTCGGTAGAATACGACCAGGAACTTGCGGAATTTGTGCAAGAGGCTGTTGGCTACTCACTTACAACCTCAGTTTGCCATCACTGCACCTTCTGGTGCTATGGAGAAGGTGCAAATGGAAAGGGTGTGCTTTTCCACGTTCTTGAGCAGTTGGGAGGTACCGCTTGCACACCTCTTAATGTCGGTATTCTAGGCCGCGAACAGTATCAACTTGCCAGCCTTGCTGGTAAGCGTATCGCACTTTGTACGGAGGCTAGCGCTACAAAGAACCTCGTTGCGGATGACTATGTTAAGATGTTGGTAGCTGGTGATTCCATGCCAGTCCGTCAGATTCGCAAGGAACCGTTTACATTGACACCAACAGTTCACTTATGGTGGGCCATGAATGAACTGCCAGCAGTCGCCGACTCGTCAGAAGGCTTCTGGCGTCGTGTGATGGTTGTCCCATTCAACCGTCAATTTGCTACAAACGAGCGTATCCTAGACATGAAGGAGCGCTTGATACCCGAGTTGCCGGGCATTTTCAATTGGGCTATGCAAGGTCTGAAACGCCTACGAGATAGGGGCAGATTTGTGTTACCCTCTCAGGTGGCAGAGTCTACAAAGCAATATCGCCAGGACGCAAACCCTGTGGCGCTTTTCATTGCTGATGAATGCTACGAAGGCAAAGACTTGAAAGAACAATCATCAGTGCTTTATGATGCTTATAAGGCGTGGTGCTTTACAAACAATTACAAGCCCCACTCTAGCAGGAACTTTAAGCACGAAATGGAGCGCTTGAACCATCACTACAAGCCAGAAACAGCCTTTCGTACTTTTATGGGTGTTACGCTAAAGATACCGCCACCGAAAGAAAAAGGCAAGTCTTAGGTATGGTAGATGTATGGCAGATATGTCACTTTCGAGCAAGAACTACAATGCTTTTGGTATGCCAAGTGCGGACTTTGTTACACCGCGACTGCGTGCACGTCGGCCTTACAATTCAGGCGTTGAAAGTGACATATCTGCCATAAAAGTGCAATGCTCAAAACCACTACCTATAGGGGCACAGAATACATAAACCACCACATATAGGGGTATATGTCACATATTGCAGATATTGCAGATATTATATAGATAGTTCTGGAGATTACTGTTTACATTCTGTATTGTACTAAGTGTATATATACGGGGTTACTAGGAAAATGGTGACGTATCTGCAATAGTGCCATAGGTTGCAAATATAGAGAGGAGATGCAAAAATGAACATCTGGCCTAGATTCGCTCGATTATTCGCGTGGTCTTGGGAGAGGCATTTACGGCAGAGGCACAACGCTGACTATGAGGCTTGTCCTTGTCGGATGTGTCGGGTGGGATGGTGGCTGGAAAAGTGGTTGTGGTACGGTGGTGAGGATGACTAGCCTAGAATCAGCATTGCAGTGGCGCGCGCTCGGGATTGCTTGTATACCCATCTTGGCAGGTAGCAAGAGGCCAGCACTTGAAAGCTGGCACCAGTACCAGAACGAATTGCCAACAGAGGCGAAATTGAGAGCGTGGTTTTCGACCGGTTACAATATCGCCGTCATCACAGGTCACAGGAACTTGGTAGTGGTAGACGTGGACGATCCGACTTTGTGCAATGCGTGGGAAACGTTAGCCGAGATGGATACCTACCACGTCCAGACTGCGCGCGGATGGCATTACTATCTCTATATAGAAGATGAGGTAAAGTGCTGGAAGGGGGAGGGTGTTGACGTGAAAGCGGCCGGCGGATACGTGCTGGCACCTCCGAGCATTCACCCATCCGGTCATCAGTATCGAGGCTTTGGCTCACCTGAGTGCATCCTGAGAGTGCATAGCATTAAAGAGATCCTGCCAGAATACGAACCACCTGCTGTGATTGCGCGCGTATCGAGGCCGGCAGATCCGTATGATATGGCGATGCGCGACCCGGTAGGCTTTTCGGTAGCAGACATCAAGGCTACTTGGCACTGGGAAGATGTGCTACCAGTTAATGGAACCGCTCGCCGTGGGGTTGTAATGGTTAACTGCCCATTCCACGCAGACGAACACGCCTCGATGGCACTCTATCCCGATAAACACGCGCATTGCTTTGGATGTGGTCTACATTTATCCATCATAGATTTCTTTGCGCTGCTACATAACCTAACAATCCCAGAAGCGATGAGGAGCATGGCCAATGGCTAAAAAGACTTGTATTGAT
>Ga0307379_10005177_pt1 | contig 18297 bp, 17 predicted proteins | sample UN2MG_FD_202237 | JGI IMG/M metagenome (GOLD analysis project Ga0307379, IMG submission 202237) | Soil microbial communities from Risofladan, Vaasa, Finland - UN-2 | ecosystem: Environmental > Terrestrial > Soil > Coastal area > Acid sulfate soil | place: Finland: Risofladan, Vaasa | collected... | reverse complement strand
CCCATCTCTCCAATATCCGCCGGTCTTCATCTGTAAGAGACAATGCTTTTGCTGGATGATTCATAATGTAAAATATTACCACCTAACACCCAACTTGTCAAGCCATTCTCAAAACACTACACTAGGATCACGGAGTGGATCAAGCAGGGCGTCTGCCTGTACGTGGCCTAACAGTAACCTCTCAGCAGGCAAGCAAGGCTTTCGCCCGAGAAAAAGAGGTCTCCCGGGAGTTCTCAAGGCTTGTTCGAGATCGTCGATTGTAGGAGTCTCATCAGCAAGATCGAGGGTGAGCGCCACTGTGTACATGGCGTCGGCCCAGTAATCACGGAAACGTTGGGAAGGTGGCCCTTCACCCTTGCGCCACTTCGGTGCACTTATCCCTGCACGCCTTTCTAGTGTGCCATGTGTGGTCCAGGATCTGTCATCACGCATGAAGTCCTGATTCAAGTCGACAGTCTGGTAGTCGCGCAACCTCGTACCTGATCGGTCCTGACGGCACGCATATTGCAGGCGTTCCTGAAGCCGCTGTAGTGCAGCAGATTCATGATGGTCGTATCCAAGTGCATTGGCGAGCAGCCCACAGACCATCGATAACGCGGGATAGGCTTGAATCACACCGTGATTGTCGACGATCGGACCGCCGAAACTCATCAGGTGCGCATCGAACCGTAACAGTAGGACGTCCATGGGCTCACCCCCTGACCTGCGCAGCGGCCCAAGACGCGGTTTCCGCTAAAGGAAGGGCTTTCACTACCTGCAATGCATCGATCAGTTGCTCAACAGGGCCTATAGCTGACAAACGTCGCTCCTCCTTTGGTTCATACATGCTGTCCAATTCATGAACATGCGTAGCTAGTGCAGCGTATGTGTTTGCCAGCAGATCAGGCTGCTTATCAACCGCTCTTCGGAAGGCGTTAGCGAGTGTGCGTGGTTGAGATGTTCCTACTTCAACAAGGACACATTCTGAACGGGAGTAGGGAGCGGTCGATCCCAGCTTCGCTCCCGGGGAGACAGTGGCGATCAGGTGGATCAGTCGCTCTACCACATCAGCAGCGAGCGTTCGATCAACGCTCTCCCAGTCTTGCCGATTGCACCCCTCCAGGTTCGAGACCAACAACGGTACGTCCACGACAACATATCCGTAGAATAATCCACTGGTTAGCTCATTCGTGTTGATGTGTCCACTTCCTAGTTCGCCTTCACCCATCGATGCTACCAGCTCGTCAATGGCTGAGAAATAGTCGCTTTCGCTCTCTTCGGCATGCGTAGTGAATGAATGAGCAACGTGAATGGCCGCGTCCCCTCGCGCCAGAAGGTCGCTGGTGGCCATGCGGCCAAACATTGCAGCGTCAAGTCCTGTCGCGATGCTCAGCCCCTTGAGGTTCTTCTTCAGGTCCTTATCGGAGACTTGCTTGAACGTGTCAATTGCCAGCTTGATCTGCTCTTTGGTCAAGTCGGCTTGCTGATTGTCCCACAGAACTCCCAGTTCATGCCGTAGCTGGTCGATAGTATCCGCCGCCAGTTGGCGAATGTAGCATACCTCGGGCTCGCCAAGGATGGTCACCTGAGAGCTATTGAGGGCTGAATCTAGGTCCATTTCTCCTTGAAGTATCTTCTTGTAATCGGTGTCTGAGACTGACTTCCCGGAAAGGACTAGTTCTTTGAGAGTATTGACCGCACAGATCACCAGCTTAGGCGGGTATCCCTTTTCTATGAGCGGTTGAGCCACTAATTGCCCGAACGTATGCCGGGAGCGAATGGTGTGCGGAACGTCAAGCTGGTATAAGCCTTGCTCGCCATCGTTATGTCGCCAGTGATACTTCAGACATTGTGAGGAGACGCGTGTACGGGTAGCTCCTCCGAATGGTAGGCGCTTGGCGAATCCGGCATCATCCCTGTTGAGAAGGGTCCCGGGATATGATGTAAGAGTGTGGATCTGTATGAACCTAGCATTATTCATTTTTCCTCCTTTGCGTTATTAGATTAGTTAGAAGCATCTTTCTCTTGTTGGTAGAGTGTTTTGTAGTAGTCGCGCGCGATACGCCGCCGATGACGTTCGGCCCATTCTCCTTCCTGGTTGAACAGCAGTTGTGCTATATCTGAACAGTCGACCGTCTGAGACTTGCTGGAGAGGAAACTCGCCAGGCGGCGCACCTCCTTGACCAGGACGTCTCCTCGGGCCTGCATCAAGCGAACGAAGCGGAGCTCGGACCAACCTGCTTGAACCAGCGCCCGTCCCAACCGGGCGTTGGGGATATGAAGGCCCGCTGTCATTGCCATTCCCTGCAGAAGGGCCGCCCAGCGACGCTCATTTTCGTCCTGTTTGGTGCCCTTGGTCCAGCTCTCCGGCACATAGCTTAGGAGCACCTTCCACAGTGCAGGTGTGTACGGAGCTTCTGGTGAGGCACGCCGCAACTGCGCGAGGTCCCCATTGGAGAGGTGGTGTTCCATCGCGTAAGCGATCTTCCCTACGACACTGTGGATAGTGTTTTCTGTCGCTGTGGTCTCGTTAGAGACTTGTAGCGTGGTCATGTTCCTCCTTTTCCTCTTGCTTTTGAAACAACCTATCTAGGTGTTTGTGTGCAGATCCATAGAAGATGGACTCGGCTGCGCTAATTGCACGGTACCGCCGGATAGATGGAAGCGGTGTACTGTTGATTGCGTCTTCAAGCTGATCATGAGCGAAGTCGAATAGCTGCCGTTGCCAGCGAAGGCGAGCTTCATCACGTGTTAGATCTAGAGAATCCCATAACCGCTGGAAGAATACATCGTTCACATCAGCGTCGTAGGCGTTAGTCCAACGGTTAAATTTCCCTGAGTCAACTTTTTCATCACTGCCTGCACTCAGTAAGCTGTACAGTGCCGGATAAAGGATATTCCGCTGCACAGTAGTGGCGATATCAACCTGTTCTTGTGCACGGGTAGCGAGCTCCTTCCGCTGAGAAGTCGAACCGAAGAGCTGGATCGCCTTCGATGGCACAGGCACAACACGATTATGCCATCCACCTGTTTCCCCTTGTCCGCGAACCAATGTAGTTGCGGTCACAAATGCCCCGTCTCTTTCCGCAGCCGTCGTCTTCAGAGCGAGGGGTTCAGCATATTTCCCGGTGAATAGTATCTCGTGCAGTTTGTGGTACGAGAATCCCCGTCCATCTATGGTCAGTGCCTTAGCGTTCTCCTTATCGATCGGAGTCCAGGGGTCACCTGTAACTCCATGGAATTCCTTGGCACCTGCTATTCGAGTTGTCTTGGTATTCGCGCGCCAACAGCGAAGCGTCCCACTGGTATTCATGAATCTTATGCGACGACAGATCTCGATGAACAATGGGTCGCACCTATCGAGCGGGAGGGCACCAGAGTCGGATCCATCCCAACTCAGAAGCCAGAGCAGAGCGACGCCCTGGAGGTCGTAATTGTGCTGTTCTGCCAGAGCTGTGCGGGCGGATACTAGGACAGCTACATCGCGTTGGAAGCGGGGGCCCCAACCAAGATTGAAGGACATTCCCACCAGCGGGCGATTCCCGTATCCCTTGTTCATACGTACGGTGCCATAATTATCCCGCCCCAAAACGCCCTGCATGGTTTGCAGGGTTATCAGGGCATAGATCCAGTGCTCAATCCGCGGATGCGTTATCCGATGCATCTTAACGTCATGGTTCTTGGAGGTGACCAGTATGTCGAGGTCATCAGGGGTGGCAACATCTGCCTTGTATCCGGCCTCCTTGAGCGATCCTTCTGGTACCGGTGATTGCATGAACGCCGGTCGCGACACATCCTCAACAACTAAGCACCAGGGAAGCTCATCCCCGTCGGTTAGTCCAAGAAGAAGTTCCCTCCACCGGGCAGCGGGAGTGACCAGTCTCTGTTCGCCATTTCTGGCAAGGGCGATGGCAGCGAGCTGAACCAGGAAACAATACCAGCCCTGCCGTTGGTGGGGTTGAAGAGCGTTAAAGGACGTTATTCCATCGCTCGCCAGCCGTTCGAGAACCTGCGAAAGGGATAGTTCAGATTGCGCATCTCCCGGCGTTTGAACGCTGAATAGCGGGTCATCTAGTAGAGAGTATTGACACTTGTCAGCCATTCTTGGTTTCCTCCTTGTAATTAGCATCGACGGGACGAAGGCCGAGCCTGTCGTAAACGAACGTCTTACCAGCAAACTCAAAGCGTACCTTTCCCTGTTCGATGGTGATGTTTTCCGCGGTAGCTTCTTCATCAGCATCCGGAGCGTAGTGAAAGGGAAGGGTAAGCTCCCGAATTACGTTACCAAACGGACTTGTGATGTCTGTATCGAAATCTATCTTGCGGTCACCTTCCCCGAGACGGGTCTTGATCCTCTCATTGAGATCGTAGGGGAATTCCTCTTCCCCGAAGGGCTTCTCCCGCGGCAGGAGCAACAGACTAGCATGAGAACGATCGGCGCTATGGGTGCCAAGAACATACATTTCATGTTGCGGCCATCTTCCCCCTAATGAATTAACTATCTCGCTCAGGGCTTCGGGGTGAGTAGCCATCTCTACCAGTTCCCTGTTCATATCTGGGATGATCCAAGTATGGTGTTCTTCAAGTAATCGCCATGTTGCTTCCAATGTGCGCAGGTCTTCGTACACCGTTCCCAAACCGTGCGGGCCAAAGGCACGCCCATTGGGACGGATGTACGACTCAAGCGAGCGTTCCTCCGGAACCAAGACCACTGTACGAGCGGTTCTGTACCCTTCGGGACGTGATTCCGGTGGGCGCTTCTTAGGATGACGGTGGAGCCTTCCTATGCGTTGGAGAAGGACGTCAACCGGACACAGGTCGCTGAACAGCAGATCGGCGTCTAAATCTAGGCTTTGCTGTACAGTCTGCGTGGCTACTGCGACAACTCCGTTGTGTTGAGAGTCTTTACCAAACAGGTTTTCGATGGCCTGGTCAAGGCTCTTTCGATCTGGCCCGGCAAACCGGGAGTGGTGGGGGGCGACAACGCCATTGGCGCTGAACAAGACCGTGCTGTTCGTGCCAGCGAGATGTTCCACGGCAAGTTGAGTGGCAATGCAATCACGCACGGTGTTGCGGATGATCAGGACTCGCGCTCCGCTGGTTGCTGCGCTTAGGGCCAGACGGGCGACCTTGCTCGCGTCACTGGCGATCTGTTCTGTCTGCACAGCAACACGCTTAGTGTAGTTGGAGGGGGCCGGGTAAATATATTTGGTCTCCTTTCTACGTGCATCAGTGTATGTTATCAGTGGGTAGGCCAGTTGCCGTGCTTCTACTAGCGGTGGAGGCGGAGCAGGCGTAGCGTTCAATAGACGTGACTGAGCCACCGTCCCCAAGGTAGCCGACATCAGGAATGCATGGCCCCCAGCCTTCAGGTGATGCTTAATGACTTCCTCCAGCAGGCGTCCCATGTATGTATCGGAAGCGTGTACCTCATCCACGATCAGGAGATGGCGCAACAGAGATGTAACGCGAAGGTGCGCATGGTTGACCTGAAGTGTTGACAGCAATACCTGATCGATTGTGCCGACAGCGATTGTGCCCGCCAAATAACGCTTGGGACTTTCGGCAGCCCATCCTCGGTAGCGCCAACGAGCACGTTCATCGTCGTTCCAGAGAACATCGAATGGAGCGAGGCGCTGTCCGGTCGTTTCGTCAACTCTAAGATACCCGGGTACAGCCAACACAACGGCTGGACGGCAATCGGGATCTGGAAAGGCTCTCGTGACAGCCTCTCTCACCCGAGCATGGAGCTCGGTGGCTGCGGTGCGTGTGGGGAGCGCAAAGTACATCCCATCGACTAACCCAGCGTGGAACAGTTGTAGGAATCGTGTCAAGGCAGCTTCTGTCTTCCCAGAACCAGTATCCGACTCAAGGATGGTGAGGCTACCGTTTTCATAATTTGGTAATCTGGCGCATTCCTGCTGAATGGGATGGGGCGAATAGTTGGCGGGAGCTATGGTTTCAAATCCGGGTCTATCTGGCCCCAGATTGGTTCGAAACCGTTTGGGGGCGAGACCAAGACGCGTTATAGCTTCGCCTGCGCGCTGCCGGGCAAACGGCATCCTGTCAGATTCATCATTCGCGTATGGGAAGAGCTGCTCGTCTGAGCCAATCCAATCGGCAAGTGTCAGCAGGCCGTTGAATGTATGCTGAAACTCCGTCGAATGCGGGAACACATGCGCGTTGACATCCAAGGCATCGGGGAACCAATCGTGGGCCCTGCGACGAAGATTCCGCATCTCGTTGATGGGGTCCCTCCTCTCATTTGCTCGCCACAGTTCAGGCCTAAAATGAGGAGAAAAACGCACAGGTCGGCCATGGTGAGAGAATGTAGCGAGTAGAAAAGCAACAAGGTCTTCCTCTGAATCGAACCAGCTATTCACCAGTTCCAGATCGAGCGCTGTAATGATGTTGTTCTTCTCTGGACCGTCCCAGTCCATGAAGTCAATGAGAGGTGAGACATGTCCCGTTCGTGGTGCACTGCGGGAGTAAGCGCGATCTTGAAAGCCGTGATTTACTTTGCCTACATCATGTAGGGCGGCAAGGACACACAGACGAGCGATTTGCAGATCGGATAGGCCTTCCTGACCAAGGAGGCAGCCGAGCCGTGAGCGTAGAACAGTTTGTTTGAGAAGAGCCTCAGTAACGGCAGCGACGTCAGCGGAGTGAGCTTCCAACGGCTGCCAAGAAACAACTGTGCCAATCTCGTTTCTCTTGATCTTAGCCCAGAAACCAGTAGGTATTCCTTCCATTTTGCGCATCTTTATTCAACTGTTCTCGTCTGATGACAGTGTAGTGCGAGCAGCGAGTATCGGCAACCTATCGAGAAGCGATCTTGTCACTGCCTGGCTCTTGCATCACTAGTGAGCATTTGCCGCATGCCTATTTAAAATGCCTAATAATACACCTTATTTTGGGAAGTGAACGGCATTCCATATGCCGCTTCGAAAAAGGAGACAGCCCCTTTTCACCACATATTTCCACGGGCTACGAGAAATGCAAGAACACGGTATGAGTTTCCGCTCTCCAACATGGCGTTGCTACTGGTGTCTCATTGGACCTTGCCCTTGATGTACCGTCTAAACAAAGTACACTCCTGGAGTAAGACATTCAGCAAAAGTAAGGAGGTGAGGACATGGCCATTTCCTCTCTGTCATCGAAGAAACAGATTACGTTGCCCGCCCGGCTTGTCCGCCGGTGGAACCTCGAGCAAGGGGATGGGCTCATGTTTTTCGAGGACGGCGATTCGGTACGGGTGCTCCCCATCAAGCGAAAGTCGCTTCTGGACATGCGCGGATCAGTGAAGCTAAAGCAACCAATTGAGTCCGTAGACGAGGTTCGACAAATCGCGCGTGAAGAGCATGCCTCCCGGCATGACCGCGAAACAGGCTAGCGCCGACACACGTTTCTTCCTCCGTTACCTTACCGGGGAACCCCAAGATCAGGCAGAGACAGCCGAGAAGGTCCTCCGGCAGGCGGCAGCGGGAAAACTAGAACTCATCGTCCCCGCGATGGTGATAGCAGAGATCGTCTGGACGTTAGAGACCTCGGTATTTAACCTATCCAAGAAAGAGGCCAGCGAAAAAGCGATTGCCATACTGAACATGCCTGGGGTTCAAGTGCCGAACGCCCGCATTCTTGAAGAAGCGGCTGTCCTGCACGCCGAACTGAACATCGACTTCACCGATGCCTACTTGGCCTGCTTTACGCGCGGAAAAGGGCTGCAAGATGTGTACACGTTCGATAAGAAGCACTTCTCCAGAATCCCCGGGCTACACATCGCTCATCCCTAACCACCCGCACGCTGTTCTACCATTCTAATTGTGCAATGCTGTACTGTTATACTTTATTCAGGGCATGACATCACACCATGCTAGATTCCGGGAACACATACCCTAATCCCTCAAGGCACAGCGCGAAACAAGGTCTCCGTCCCTCTTCCCTTGCCGCACCTACCGCTTTACGGATGATTCTCCTCCTTTCAAGGGGACAAGCATTTCGGCCCGGCTCTGCCCATGCATAGCTGTCGCTATGCGCCTAAGCCGTACCACGATTACTCTTTTGCCACCTGGACGGGCAGCCTCCGATATTGGGCTTGGTCGTTGTGTGCAGTCGCACTGTTTGGGTCTTGTTCGACAACGTGGCAGACAAGCTGCGCACCGACAACGTGGCAGACGAGCTGCGCACCGACAACGTGGCAGACAAGCTGCGCACGCTACAAGAAACGGGCCGAGCAAGCTGCCTCGCTACATATTGATCTGCGGAAGGCTGCAAGCCTGCCCCCTGTGAATGCGTAAACCGCTTGCTGTTGTCCTCGTCTCCTTGACAAGAAACCATCGCTCGCGCACAATATGAATGAATATTCATTCATAAGGAGTGCTATGGCTGCTAACCAAGAGGAGAAGCAGGATCTGATCCGTCAAGCGGCGATTCGTATGTTCTCACGTAAGGGGTTCTACAACACGCGTGCCGAGGAGATCGCGCGTGAGGCGGGGATCGCCGTGGGGACGATCTATAACTACTTCGCCAGTAAGGAGGAGATCCTCCTTTCTATCTTCAAGAAGGAGTTCGAGCAACGGATGCAGGTCTTTCGCGACCTGCTTGGAAGCGATCTTCCCGTCCCACAGAAGATCGGCAAGATTCTGCAGGATCACTTCTCTCGGTTGAGTGAACACGGCGACCTCGCAGCGCTCCTCATCCAAGAGAGGTTCAATCCAGGAGCGGGGTTCCGTACGAAGCTCCTCGACTTGTACAAGGGGATGATCGCCCGCATCGAGGAACTCATCCAAGAGGGAATCGAAAAGGGCTGGGTGCGCGCCTGTCATCCCCGCATTATCGCCTACGCCCTTCTCGGCGTGGTGGAATCACTGAGCGTCTATGCGTTGACATATCCCGAAGAGGCAAAACAGGGGATCCTCGCCGACGCGCCGGCTGAACTCGCAGGCCTCATCTGGAACGGTTTACATAAGGAGGGAACTAATGAAGCCTATTAGAAAGATTATCGTGTTAACATTGCTTGCGCTATTGGTGCTCGCAAGCGTACAGGCCTTCGCACAGCAGAGCCAGCCACAGACGCAACTTCGTCTGCTTCTGGTCGATGAGACGAAAACCTTCGCCTCGACGATGCGCGTGGGCGCGTTGGCGGGGATCTTGAAGAAGACGGGAATGGTCGACCTGTCGGTGAAGATGATCGATGTCACCTCGAGTTATGCCGATCCGTTGGTCGGACTCGTCCCCCCAGAACAGCCGTACGACCTCGTGCTGATCGTGCCCAGGGGGATCGATGACGCCTCGATCGCGCAGATTTGGCTCGTGAGTGAGTACTACGGTAGCTCGACCCCGCAGTATGCGCTCCTGACCGGACTCTCCGGGATTGTTGATCAGGTCTTCCAGGGATTGGCCAGCGCAACGGATGTCTCAGAGGACCTGTGGCCGGCCGGATACGCCGCCCTGTACCGCGAACAAGGATGGCTTAGATGAGGCGATTCTTCGAGTTCGTCGCCGATCATCCCTATGTGACGATCGGCGTAATCCTCATTATTACGGTCGCGTTCGCTTCCTTCGTTCCACGCCTGCACACCGACACCAATTTTAAGAACTACATGGACAAGAATGATCCAACGGTGCAAGCGATGAATCGCGCCGAAGACCGCTACGGTTCGCAGGATCTGTTCATGATCGCCCTGGAGAACGACCAGGGGATCTTCAACGAAGAAACGTTGACCAAGATATCCCAGATGCAAGCGGAGTTTGAACAGATCGCTGGCGTCGATGAGGTGACTGGCCCGCTGAACGCGCAGGTAATCACGGGCACGGAGAAGACGCTTAACGTTGGGCCGGCAGCAGCAAATGAGGAAGTCCCGGCAACTGCAGAAGCGATGGACGCCTACCGCGCCCGGGTGATGGCGAGCAACACAGTCCGTGACTACATCATCGCCTCCGACGGCAAAGCGGCCGTCATCTCGATCAAACTGAAGCTCAACGCGGACGACGTCGCGGCGGCAAAAGAGGTAGCGGAGATTGTCGACAAGTACAACACTGCTCCTGACCATATCTACGTCACCGGGCTCCCGTACATGAACCTCGTGTTGACCCAGTCGATGGGCAAGGATCTGAAGATCCTCCTTCCGCTCGTCATCCTTGTAATCATTATTGTCCTCTACTTCAGCTTCTGGAGCATGCGGGGAGTAATTCTTCCACTCCTGGTGGTGAGCCTGTCGGCGGTGTGGACGTTGGGGCTGATGGCGATGTTCAACGTTCCGATCACGATCATCTCGTTCATTTTGCCGGTGATCCTGATGGCGATCGGGATCGCCTACTGCATCCACGTGTTAAACAAATACTACGAGGAGATCGCCGCCGGGGCCGACAGACGCACCGCGGTCATCGAGACGGGACTGCACATGGTCTCCCCGGTATCGATGGCCGGGCTGACTACGGTTGCTGGGTTCCTGTCGCTCCTAAACTCGTTCCTCATCCCGCAGCGCCAGTTCGGTGTGTTCACCGGGTTGGGGGTTCTGGCGGCGATGGTCCTGTCTCTCGTACTCATTCCCGCGCTCCTTGCCACCTTAAAGGTGCCGAAGAAGAAGATCCACGGAAGTGACAACGGCGTATTGACCCGTGTTCTGTCCGGATTTGAGCGAGTGATCATCCGCCGTCGACTGCTCGTAATCATCGTCTCATTGGTCTTGTTCGGGGTCTTTCTTGCCGCGCTTCCGATGCTTCGGATTGAGACCTCGGAAAAGGAGTTCCTGGGGACGGACAGCCCGGTGGTAAAGGCAATCGACGTAATGGATCGCCACTTCTCGGGTAGCGAGCAGGTGATGATCGATATCGATACGGGCCGCCGCGATGGGTTGAAGGATCCCGCGGTCTTGAATCAAATCGTCGCACTGCAGGAGTTCCTCGAGAGCAAGGGAGTGAAGAAGACGATGTCCATCACCGATATGGTGACGGAGATGAACCAAAAGTTCCACGCCGACGATCCGGCGTATTACGTGATCCCTGAGGATCGCAAGCTCGTGTCGCAGCTCCTCCTTCTGTTCACCTTCCAGGGTGGAGACCTGGGGAACATGGCCCTGGGTGACTTCTCCGCCGGTGAGGTGATGGGGCTCTACTCATCAAGTGCGAGCTCGCAGCAGGTGGAACTGGCACATGAGGTGCAGGACTACCTCGACACGCATTTCACCGGGACGGTACACGCGGAGATGGTTGGCTCAACGCAAGTCTCATCGCGCATGTTCTCGCGCATCGCCATGAGCCAGATCACGAGCCTCGGTACTTCGATCCTGGCTTCTTGGTTGATCGTCTCCCTGCTCCTGGGATCGGTGATCGCCGGGTTGATCAGCCTCATCCCAATCGCGTTCACGGTTGCCATCAACTTTGGCGTGATGGCCTACTCCGGTACTCCGCTTGACATGTCTACGCTGATGGTCTCTTCGATCGCAATTGGAATCGGCATTGACTACGCAATTCACTTTATCTCGCGGTTTAAGCGGGAAGTGCGGTCTGGAGGGACAACGGAGAGTGCCCTGCAGAAGACGATCCAGACTACGGGGCGTGGTATCGCCTACAACGCGCTCGCCCTGGCGCTCGGGTTTGCTGTCCTTCTCTTCTCCTCATTCAAGGGGACGAGCAACTTCGGGCTACTGATCGCGATGACGATGGTAGTCAGTGCGCTATCCGCGTTCACGATCATCCCTGCAATCCTCGTCACATGGAAGCCGCGCTTCCTCACCACGGCAGCATGGGGAAGGCGGGACAAGCGAGACAAGCGAGACAAGGATGGATCTGGGAAAGATGAAGAGTGATGGAAGGTCGACGTGCACGGACTTAGTGTGTACAACATGAAACAATAAAGTAATAGATAGTATGGAGGCAGCACATGAAAGGGAAAACGAGATGGTTCGTATGCTTAACGCTTGTCGTTAGCATACTTATGATTGGTGCTCTTGGGGCGATGGCCGCCGGGCTGACCGGGGATGAGATCCTGCAGAAGGTCGATGATGAGGCAGCTTCGCTTGCCGGGGGGAGCTTGATCTCGGTCGTACAGTTCGACAGTGTCTACGCCGATGGGACAAGCGCGTCCAACGTGTTCGCCGGCATGGGCAAGAAGAACGAGGGGCAACCAGAGGAATCGCTGATTTATTTCAAAGAAGCAGCAGACGATACGGGAACGATCTTCCTCTCCGTTAAACCAGTGGGCGAGGACGCACGCATGTGGCTCTACCTCCCCGCGCTGGGGATAGCCAAGGAGCTTGTCGCCGAGAAGCAGAAGCAGAGCTTCGCTGGAAGCACATTCTCCTTCAAGGACATGGGGAACCGCAGCTATGCCGACAAGTACTCGGCGAAGCTCGTGGGCGAAGAGACCCTGACAATCGGGGATGCGCAGAGGACGTGCTATGTGCTTGCGTTCACCGCCAGACTGGGTGCGGAGGCGGACTACCCAACGGGAAAGGCGTGGGTCGACAAGGAGAGCTTCCTCATGCTCAAGAGCGAGGACTACAACGAGTCCGGGAACCTGGAACGGACAATGGACGTTCTCTCGCTGACGGAATTCGATGGACAGCTCCTCGCCGGCAAGATGCTCGCGACCAACGCCATCGACAACAGCTTCACCACGATCACGTTTGTCAAGAGGGAGCGCCCGGAGAGCGAGATCCCGGAATCAGTTTTCGATCCGGAGAATTTGGCGACGTTTGAGCCAGCCACCTATGGCCTGAACGATTAATGACTGCTTGGGCCTTTGGGAACGCACCCAAAGGCCCATTGTTTGTGACAAACCGCCTCTCAAGCGATACAATGTTGCATATACTAAGGAACGACGGCGGGAAGAGTGAGCATCATGAAAAATGTGTCAGTAGTTGTGCCAGCGCGGAACGAAGAGGAACTGCTTCCTCGCTGTCTATTGGCCCTACGCCAGCAGGAGTTCGGTAATTTCGAGATAGTCGTTGTTGATTCGGCGTCTACCGATAATACGCAGCAAGTGGCACGATCGTTCGGTGCGCGTGTGATACGCCTGGAAGAGCCAGGCGTGGGGCGCGCAAGACAAGCCGGTTTTGATGCCGCGGAGGGAGACATCATCGTCTCCACGGATGCAGACGCCATAAGCAAACCCGATTGGTTGCAGCGCATCGTTGCTCCATTCGCTGATCCAGCCGTTGTCGGAACGTTCGGCACCATCGAACTCACCGGGAAACGGTTATGGACAAGCCTCGGGCACACCCTCTTCTCAGGATTCCAAGCGGCAAATCTACGAGTTGGGCATCCGTTATTCTGCGGACCAAACTTCGCGGTAAGGAAAGACGCATTCCGCGATGTCGATGGGTTCAAAGCAAACGGCGAATTCCCAGACGAAGCAGAAGACGTGTTACTCGCTCAGAAACTTAAGAAGAGAGGAAAGATCGTGTTCCTGTCAGGTAACAAGGTTATCGTATCTTCTCGCCGTCTGGACAAGGGACAGGGACTGCGCTATACCGGCCACCACGTTGGCGTGTACTTCAAGGTCTGTTGGCTTAGCAAGACTAGATGAGGTACGTCTTGATCAAATGCCGCACTAGTCAAACGTGGACTTATCACGAGGGTGTCTATACATCCTGAGAGGCCTGGGCACAACCGCAACGCCCTTGCGACCATTCTCCATCTACCAGACTTCAAGAGCTCTCTTCATCGTGCGTGAGAAAAGTGGTAGCATTGTCGAGACAGAAGATGGAAAGGAGGCACCCATGCTTGACCTAGCAAGAAGGGCCATCTTAACGGGGGTTGGGCTTGGCCTTATCGCCAAGGACAAGATCGATGAGGCCGTCCAGAGGATCCGCGAAGAGAGCAATCTCACAGAAGAGGAGAGCAGGAAGCTTGCAAGGGAGTTGCTCGATCAGTCGGACGAGGCGCGTAAGAAGCTGAACGATCTGATTAAGAAAGCAACTGAAGAACTCTTTGCTCACATGGATATCCCATCACGGCAAGACTTGGCCAATCTGGAAGAGCGCGTGGAGAAACTAGAGGAGTCGATAAGCAAAGATAGCGACAGCGTTTCATGACAAACAAGCTTTGGTTGCCAAGACACACATACCGCTACGTGAGCCGCTATCTGGAGATCGCCCACGTCCTGGCGAAGTACGGATTCAGCGACCTCGTCGCCGCAATCCGCTTGGATCGATTCCTGCCGTTCAAGAAGAAGCTCGTTCGCGAGGGGAAGGATCCAAGACTCGCCTCCCTATCTCGTTGGGAACGTGTGCGCTTGGCTCTCGAAGAACTTGGTCCTACATTCATAAAATTCGGACAAATCATGAGTAACCGCCCGGATCTGGTGCCGGAAGACTTGATCCTGGAACTAAAGAAACTGCAGGAGTCCGTTCCCGCATTCCCCAGCGAAACGGCCAAACAACTTGTCGAGCAGGAACTCAATATGCCGATCGACTCCCTGTTCTCCGATTTCTCAATCGACCCGATTGCCGCGGCGTCAATATCGCAAGTACACAAGGCTACTCTTCCCTCCGGGGAGCACGTGGCTGTAAAGGTGCAACGCCCAAACATAGAGCAGGTGATCAAGACCGATCTTGAGATAATGTTCCATCTCGCCTCGCTCGCCGAGAGGCATATCGAGGGGGTGGAGACGCTTGATCCGGTGGCGATGGTGAAGGAATTTGAGAGATCAATCACCCAGGAACTAGATTTCACTATTGAGGCTTCCCACATCGAGACGTTCTCGCGCAAGTTCTCAGGGGATGAGACGGTCTACGTGCCGCATGTCTACGTGGACCACACGACAAGGCGTGTCCTGACGATGGAGTTCATCGATGGAATCAGGCCTTCAGACCGCGAAACGATCATTCAGGCAGGGCTCGATCCGAAGGTGATCGCGGCTCGCGGAGCGGACAGCATCCTCAAGCAGGTATTCGAGCACGGCTTCTTCCACGCCGATCCTCATCCGGGGAACATGCGCATTCTCGAAGGGAATGTCATCTGCTTCCTCGACTTCGGCATGATGGGATTCCTCCTCCCGCGAGACAGGAAGTACCTCGGCGACATCTTAATCGGTCTTGCCAACCAAGACGCGCCGAGAATCACGCGAACACTTACGCATATGTCACGTGGCGAGCGCCCAGAGAACCCCGAGCAGCTAGAATACGATGTCTATGCTCTGCTTGAACGCTATTCGTATCGCTCGCTGAAGGAGATAGATCTGCTCGACAGCCTAAACGAGCTCGTATCACTCGTCACCGACCACAAGCTATACGTGGCCGCCGATCTCTACCTGCTGGCGAAGGCGTTGATGATCATCGAGGGCGTCGGAAGGAACCTGGACCCAGATTTCGACTTCGTCGAGCACGCGACACCGTTCGCCAAGAGGTTGATCAAGGAGAGGCTAAGCCTTCCGGATCTTGCCAAAGACGTCTACCTCTCCCTCACCGACCTTGCCCTGTTACTGCGCGACCTCCCTGCCGACACGCGAGATCTCATAGATCAGGCGAAACGGGGACAACTAAAGGTGAAATTTGAGCACCAAGGGCTTGAGCCGATGCTCAAGACGCACGAGCAGATCAGCAACCGCATTGCGTTCTCCATCGTGCTATCGGCATTGATCGTCGGCTCAGCGCTCATCATGCGCGCGGACATTCCTCCCAAGGTCTACGGGATCCCGATAATCGGTGCCCTCGGGTTCCTGGCGGCCGGCCTGATGGGGTTCTGGCTTCTTGTCTCGATACTAAGCCACGGGAAGATGTGATGGCTGAAGTTGTGCGGCAAGCTTGTTCCTGAGCGGGCAGCTCCAGGAGTCTCAGGATGAGAAGAAAATTGGATAGTGTGAGGATTGGACTAGCACTGGCGTCGGGAGGAGCGCGCGGATCTGCCCACACCGGTGCACTGAAAGTCCTCGCCCAGCAAGGAATTCCCATCTCAGCGATCACCGGTTCAAGCATTGGAGTGATGGTCGGCGGTGTCTATGCAGCGGGGGTTCCAATTGAGCGAATCGAACAGGAGTGGCTGAACACAAACCTTCCCAAGGTAGTACGAAGCTTCCTTCCCACCTTTCCCCGCGCCGGACTGAGTTCCGGAGGGGAGCTACGCAAGTATCTGCGGGAGTTGATTGGCGATGTACAGATCGAGGAACTTCAGACCCCATTTGCGGCAATAGGGTGTGACATCGATACGGGCGAAGCAGTGACCCTCGATCACGGATCGCTGGTAGACGCCATCCGCGCTTCCGCCTCGATCCCGGGGCTCTTCCATCCCGTGCGTTGGGAAGGACATCTGCTAGTAGACGGAGGATTGGTGGAACCGTTACCAGTGCGCCTGTGCCGCGGCTTTGACGTGGACATTGTCATAGGAGTCGACATCGTTCCCGCCCCCTATCCCACTACCGCCGATCGGCGCAGCCTGTGGGATCGTCTGGGACAAGGCCTCAAGGAGAGAGCCACGAGTCAAACATGGATTCCAGGCAGTCTGACTGAACTACTAGATGATGTATTCAAGGAGCAGACTGAAGAAGAGAAGCCACTTCCCGGTGTGTACAACGTGATCAATCAGGCGGTAGCTATCTTCCAGCAGGAGATACTGCGTCTCAAACTCACCCTGTGGCCGGCCGACTTGATCAGTCATCCCGATCTTCCTCGCGGGCTCAATTATCTGCGTGCAGCGGAAGGAATCCGTGCGGGAGAAGAGGCGACGCGACGAGCACTTCCCGAGCTTCTTGCGTTGATTGAGGAAAAAGCGACGCAAAAGGGAGCCAGGTAGGCGCCCCTTAACGCGCAAGTGTTAGTTGCATTGATCCTTCCCTGCTCTTAGAATGTTGCCATGTGAGGTGTCTTGCAAATGCCAGAACAAGTGAAGAATGAGATGAACAGTCGGATGGAGCAGACGGTCGAGGTCCTGAAGTCCGCGTTTTCCAAGGTGCAGACCGGGCGCGCCAATCCGACGATGATCGAGGACATTACGATCGACTACTACGGAGCCGCTACACCATTGAAGCAGATGGCGACGATCGCAGCTCCGGACGCGAACCTGCTTGTCGTTCAGCCCTACGATAAGACGCAGATCGGAGCGGTGGAGAAGGCGATCCTCGCCGCCGATCTCGGACTTAATCCGGCAAACGATGGCAAGGTCGTCCGCATGAAGGTCCCGAAGCTCTCCGAGGAGAGACGCGCGGAGTTGACGAAGATTATCAAGGCCAGGGGAGAAGAGGCCAAGGTCGCCCTGCGCAACGTCCGACGTGATGCCAACGAGAAGCTTGAGAAGATGAAGGACGACGGGGACATCTCGGAGGATGACTACCATCGCTACCGCGACAAGACCGATGAGGCCGTCCGCAACTACTCAAATAAGATAGATAATCTCATTGCTGAAAAGGACAAGCAGCTGCAGGTTATCTAGGTCCGCACCGTTGACATGAACAGAGGAACAGAGGTCGGTTTCATCAGCCTATTTCGGCTGCCCAGTTTTCTCCTTGTTACTTCAGTCGCCGGAATTGTGCTTGGCTCACTAGGCATGGGGAGAGCGGCGATCGGGCTCCTCATTGGAGTGTCTCTCTACATTGCCAACTTGTTCTTCCTGTATGAGGGAGGCAAATCACTACTCGGTGCGGAATCGCGCCGCAACGGAAGGATGATCGCGACGATGGCGAGCATCGGGCGGATGGTCTTTCTTTCGGTTGCATTGACTTTCGTCTTGCGCATTGGACTTGTTACCTTCATCGCTGCTTGTGGCGGCCTGTTGGCGGGGCAGGTAAACTTGCAGCTAGTGCTTCTCATAGAAGGGAGGATTGGGAGAAGATGTTCGGGCCACTAGGGAAGAAACTGATAGCGCACGTCTCGATTGGGGGTTTCTCTTTCAGCTTTGATCTCATCACGATCATTGTAAGCTGGATCGTGATCGCCCTGTTAGTGATCTTCGCCCTCTTCCTGCGACGAAGCCTGCGCCAAGACGTGGATGAGAAGCCGAACCGGGTGCAGGCGTTGCTCGATGTATTGATCGACCTTGTCAAGAGCCAGTTGACATCAAGCTTCTCCTCAGATCAGTTGGCGCGGGACCTCTTCCCGTTTATAGCCACTCTATTTATGTTCATTCTGGTGAGCAACTTGATATCCGTCATCCCTTACTTCGAATCACCCACTAAGGATCTGAATGTCACACTCAGTTTCGGTCTGCTCGTCTTCTTCATGTCGCAGTTCTTTGCAATACGAAAGAAGGGAGTGGGCAAGTACTTCAAGGGATTCATCGAGCCATACCCGTTCATGCTCCCCTTGAACATTGTCGGGGAGCTGGCAAAGCCACTCTCACACTCGTTCCGTTTGTTCGGGAACATGTTTGGTGGGGCGATCA
>Ga0307379_10005176_pt1 | contig 18297 bp, 15 predicted proteins | sample UN2MG_FD_202237 | JGI IMG/M metagenome (GOLD analysis project Ga0307379, IMG submission 202237) | Soil microbial communities from Risofladan, Vaasa, Finland - UN-2 | ecosystem: Environmental > Terrestrial > Soil > Coastal area > Acid sulfate soil | place: Finland: Risofladan, Vaasa | collected... | reverse complement strand
GCGGATTATACCCTAATGCCTGAATGAAGTAGTCCCCATCGATTGTCCCGAACTCTACATACTCAATATCGTGGTCTTTGGCGAACTGACAGGGCAGCTCATACGAAACATCGAAGTGCCGCCAATTATCTACGTGCATACCTAATTTTAACATGGTTTTACTCCCTTCAGCATTTATTCGATCATATTACACGAGTTATTAAATTATTATAGTAATCCAACGAGGCAGGCAATTGCAATCCATTTTCTTTACCGACATCTCATCCAAATTGAGGAGCCGCCATATCTTGAAAGTGGTTGCGAGTCGTTAGGATCCGCTATTGACAACCTCATTCAAGCAAGTATCATAATCTGTAATTGAATTCATCGATACAGATAAAACTTAATCGTTTCGTGACGTATTGATTGCGGATTTGTTGCCGGGCAGCACAGCAAAGATTTGTTTGCGATTGTCCCCGGCATATATGAGCACAATAATGTTTGCATTGCCTGAGCAGGCAGAAGGGATATTTACCATGGAAAAGATGAATAGGCGGAAATTCATTGGTACGACAGTGGCTGGCACCGTGGCCATGACAACTATGCTTTGCGGGGCTTCAAATAACATGGCAAAACCCGGGCTGAAAACCGGTCTAATCGGCTGCGGCTGGTATGGCATGGTGGATGTGAAAGCCGCCTTCAAGGTTGGCGGCGTGGAAATCGTTGCCGTGTGCGATATAGACAGCGAGCACCTTAATAGCTGTGCGGACGAGATTGAAAAGATGCAGGGCTCGCGACCCAGGACTTTCAAAGCTTACAAGGAGCTTCTGGATACTCCAGGTTTAGAGGCCGTGATTATTGCCTCGCCGCCTCATTGGCATGCACTTATGTTTATCGCCGCTTTAGAAAAAGACCTCGACGTATACTGCGAGAAGCCGTTGGCCTACGACATAAGCGAAGGCAAGGCAATGGTTGCAGCGGCGAAGAAACACGGCCGGATAGTGCAAATCGGCTTCCAGCGCCGGCAGAGTAAAGCAATTCAACAGGCCCGGCAATATATTCAACAAGGCAATATCGGCAAAATTATCCAGGCCGAGGCGCAAATTCACTACACAGCCGGCATGCGGGACACTACGCCGCAGGAGCCGCCCGCGACATTAGACTGGGATTCGTGGTGCGGGCCCGCACCCAAGCTGCCGTATTGCCCGCAAATCGGCCATTTCGCATGGAGGCTGGAAAAAGAATACGGCCACGGCCACTTGGTTGACTGGGGTATTCATTTGATCGACGCCACCCGTTGGATTTTGGGCCTGACCACGCCGCGGTCGGTCCAGGCTGCCGGCGGGATTTACTATTTCAAGGACAAAATTACCACGCCAGATATACTGACTGTCCACTTCGATTTCGACGCCTGTCCGGTGATTTGGCGTCACCGCTTCTGGGGAGCACAGGAGTACAATCCTGATGTCTCTAACGGCATCTTCTTTTATGGGGAAAAGGGGACTGTTTTTGTAACCGACAGAAAATGGATCGTCATTCCAAAGGGCAAAGACAAGCAGCACGTAGTGAACGAGGTTTCAGCCGATATGGCCACGGAGCATATGGCAGAATTCCTCCAGGCTGTGCAAAGCCGCCAACAGCCTCTGTGCACTACCGAAGAAGGATATTATTCTACAGCTACCGTAAAACTGGCTATGATCGCCTACGATGTAGAGAGCAAGATTACCTGGGATCAGGAATCTCAGACAATAACCGGCAATCCCAGGGCCGCCGAACTACTTAAGCGCGAGTACCGTCAGCCCTGGAAACATCCATATAATGGCTAAGCGAGACTTTAGCTTTCGATTACCGATCAATCACATGAAACAGGGACCGGGCGGCAAAACCGTTGTAATACAGGAATTTACGGCGGCCATGCGAAAAAGTTTCTTCTGCTTATTACAAATATTTTTAAATTGGAACCCATCAAATACGAGAAACACAAGATTACCGGTATGTTATTTCAGACCTTGATTTTTTCAGGTTTTTTTTTGCATAACGTGAACTTTTTACAGGGATAAGTCGTAAAAGAATTACATGTTTTGAATGTACAAAAGCCCATATTTTCAATCGGGCGCAAATTGAGGAATTTATTGGACCGAAGGCAAGATTTTAAAGGATAAATTCTTATGACAACAGATGTCAAGCAGATCGGAGAGTTGGTACGGCAGAAAAGTGAGTTTGTAAGGGCACTTTTTGCAGAGATGGACAAAGTCATAGTCGGTCAGCAATATATGCTCGAGCGCATGCTGATAGGCCTGCTGGCCAACGGGCACATTTTGCTGGAGGGCGTGCCGGGGCTGGCCAAAACGATGGCTGTGACGACTCTGTCCCGTGCGATCAACGCCGATTTCAAGCGTATTCAGTTTACCCCCGACCTGCTGCCGGCCGACCTGATCGGCACGCAAATCTATCGGCAATCAGATGGCGATTTCCACACCCGCAAAGGTCCCATTTTCGCCAACATTATTTTGGCCGACGAGATCAACAGGGCGCCGGCCAAGGTCCAAAGCGCCCTGCTGGAAGCCATGCAGGAAAGACAGGTAACAATCGGCGATGAAACCTTTCCCGTGCCAAAACCGTTTCTGGTGCTGGCTACGCAGAATCCGATCGAGCAGGAGGGAACGTACCCGCTCCCGGAGGCACAGTTGGACCGCTTTATGCTGAAACTCAAAATTGATTACCCGAGCAAGGATGAGGAGCGACAGATTCTCGACAGAATGGCCTCGACGGATATTCATTTCGATATCCAAGCGGTTATCAGTCCCGAAGATATTTCTCAGGCCAGAAACGTCGTCGATGAGATATACATCGACGAGAAGATCAAGGATTACATCGTCGATATCGTCTGCGCCACCAGGCATCCGGATAAGTACGGTATAGAAATGGCCAATTTCATAAACTACGGCGCCTCACCAAGGGCGACAATTTACCTTGCCGTCGCCGCGAAGGCACACGCATTCGTCCAGCAAAGGGGCTATGTCACTCCGCAGGATGTCAAGAGCATCGGCCTCGACGTTCTGCGGCACAGAGTTATCGTCAGCTACGAAGCCGAGGCCGAAGACAAAACCAGCGAAGACATCATCAAAACAATTTTCGACAGTATCGAAGTGCCGTAAGAAGAGTGCCGTTGATCTGGCTTTAAACTACGATGATACCCAAGGAATTAATAAAAAAAATCAGGCAGATTCAGATTTACACCTCGCGTGCGGTAAACGCCAGCTTCGCGGGCCAGTACGAGAGTGTTTTCAAAGGCCGGGGGATGCAGTTCGACGAAGTTCGCGAATACATGCCGGGTGACGATATCCGCACCATCGACTGGAATGTAACGGCCCGCACGGGCAAGCCATATATTAAACGCTTCGTCGAAGAACGCGAGATGACGGTTATGTTTGCGGTTGATTTAAGCGCCTCAGGCGATTTCGGAACCGTCAACAAGATGAAAAACGAGCTGGCGGCCGAGTTCTGTGCCGTGCTGGCATTTGCCGCGGCCAAGAATAACGATAAGGTGGGCCTGCTGATTTTCACCGACCGCATCGAACTGTATATCCCTCCCAAAAAGGGAATCCGCCACATGCTCAGGCTGATTCGCGAGTTGCTTTATTTCAAAATGCCCAAGGGGCGAACCAATATTCCCCTGGCCCTGGATTATCTCGCCAAGGTGATACGCAAGAGAGCGACCGTGTTTCTTGTCTCCGATTTTATAGAAACCGATTTCAAGAAGCCTCTGAGCCTTCTGAACAAGCGTCACGATATCATCGCCGTATCGGTGCGTGACCGGGCCGAGATCGCACTTCCGGGAGTTGGACTCATTGAATTTGCAGATGCCGAGACCGGACAGATTATTCTCGTCGATACCTCCAGCAGAAAATTCAGAAACCAGTACAGCAGCACAAGCGCACAACGATTCGACGAACTCAAAAACATGCTGCGAACAATTAACGTCGATTGTATCGATATCAATACGGATAAGCCTTACGTGCAGGACCTGGTTCGTTTTTTCCATATGCGGCATAGGAGGCATTAACGATAACTTGAGGACTCTTCTGCGGTTATTCAAAAGCTGAAGGAGTAAAAATTATGGAAGGAAAATTGGATTTTTCGCTCCCTGAGAAAAAACAAAATAATGCCATTACAAATTTGGTAATCATTGTTTTGCTTTTGATACTCATCGGACTGTCGGCTGCAAATATGGCCCTGCGACCGGCGAGAGATAATCAGGCGCCTAATGGAACGAGCTATTCACTATCGGCCGAACAGACTAAACAACTGGCAGGCAAGCTCGCGCAGCGAAACCTGTATATCAGAGCGGCAAACCTCTGGAAGGATTATCTTGCCGCAGGCAAATTAGCCGACGCGGAGCGCGCCAGGACACTCTTCCAGATCGGCTCGCTGCTGGAAAAGGCGAATCTTTACGACCAGGCGATCGAATATTTCTATCGCAGCGAAATCGTCGCCGAGCTCGGCGAGCTTAAGCCCCAGATTAATGCCCATATCAGGAACTGTTTCGAGAAGCTCGGCAAGTTCTCGGCGCTGCGATACGAACTGATGGATCGGACAAGCCTTGAAGCGGCCCCGGCGGCGGGCGCCAAAATCGTCGCCGAAATAGGAGCCGAGAAAATTACCGAGGCCGACCTTGACACCTTCGTCGAAAGTGACATTGAGAACCAGCTTGAGCCCATGGCGCCGTTTATGACGCCGGAGCAGCTCGGCGAACAAAAGAAAAAGATGCTTCAGCAGTATAAAAATCCGCAGGCAAAACAGCAGTATCTACAGGCATGGCTCGCACAGGAAGTTTTATACCGGCAGGCCCTCGAAGAGGAGCTGGCGGAAAAACCGGAGGCCAGGAAACTAATCGATCAGTTGACGCGCGGCGCTCTGAGCCAGCTTCTTATGAACAGGGAGCTTGCAAGCAAAATCAACATTACAGAGACCGACGTTCAGACATACTACGCGGCCAACAAAGACAAGTTTATCGAACCGGCCAGGGCGGGAATCAGCCACATTCTTCTCGAAGATCAGCAGCAGGCGAACGAGCTGATCGGCCGGATTAAGGGCGGCGACGATTTCGGCGAGTTGGCAAAACAGTTCTCGAAAGATGAAAGTACCAAAGAAAAGGCAGGCAGGATCGATACGGAAGTTCAAGAGAATTCTTCCATCCCCGGTATCGGGACGTACGAAGAGCTGAACAAGAAGATATTCGCCGTCGACGCCCCGAAAGTTCTGGACGAGTCTTTCAAAACCGAGAAGGGCTGGGAAATTGTCAAGGTAGAAACGCTTACCCCCGAACGGCAGAAAGCGCTTGATGAAGTCAGCCAGCAGGTTATATCAATGCTTGCAAACCAGAAACGCCAGGATGTACAAAGCAGCTACATCGAACAGATGATGGATAAACATAACGTCATTATACACACATCCGCGATGAGTGGTGCGGGCCTGACCGAGCCGAAGGAAACTTCCGCCGGAGCGATAAAATAAGCGGTACTGAAAAATAATATGGCCAGAAATTCAACTAAAAACCGGACTGTTCTACATATGCTGCTCTGCTGCGGCGTGCTCTGGCTGTGTGCAGGATGCGGAAAAAGCCCGGACGGCAAGGCCGGCAAAACACAATTCGAAATCGACAAAAATTACGAGCGGGGACCCCTGACCGTTCACGTCCGCGCCGACAAGGCCACAATGACGATTGCCGAAACGGTTCTGCTGGAGCTTGAGGCTGCGATCGAGCCGGACTACGAAGTCCGGATGCCGAAGGTCGATAAAGTGCTGGAGAGCTTCGGGATTATCGATTGGGATAACCTGGGTGACAAGCTCGATCCAAACAATCGCGTCGTCAGCACGTACCGGTATCGTCTCGAACCTTTTCTTTCCGGCACGTATCCCATACCGGCATTCACTTTCGAGTTTTACGATGCCAACAGCCCGGAAGAAAAAAAATACGAGCTGACGACCGAACCGATCGATATAGAAGTCACTTCATTGCTCGGCGAACAGCGGGCCGAGTTGAAGATAGAGGAGATTGAAGATGTCCTGGAGATGCCCCGGCAGGCGTCTTTTGCGTGGGTCTGGGTGCTCGGCGTGGTTGCCGTAGCTGCCGCCGCAGGCCTGTGGCTGTATTTGCGAGGCAAGCGGGTCAAGGAACTTGTCAGAATTTTCAGGCCGGCCCACGAGATTGCATACGAAAGGCTGCGGGCACTGGTCAAAGAGGACCTCGTCGGCGCGGCAAAAATCAAGGAGTTCTACGAACGGATCAGCGATATTCTGAGGCACTATATCGAGCACCGTTTCAGCCTGAGGGCACCGGAAAGAACTACGGAGGAATTTTTGGCCGAGCTTGCGAATACCGAAGTTCTGCCGGGCACCGAAAAGCAGCGCCTGGGAGAATTTCTCAAGCATTGTGACCTTGTGAAATTCGCCAAACATAATCCGACAACGCAGCAGATTCAGGAAACTTTCGATCTGGTCAAAGATTTTATCGAGAAAACCAAATCCGACGAGCGAAAGGTCGATGTCACAGAGATGACCGGCCCTGAAGAGGCCGTCACAATTGGGAGCACATAAATGCCGTTTTATTCGCCGTGGGCGTTGATTTTACTTTTGGTCCTGCCGGTAATGGCGTACCTGATGCTGCGCAGAAAAGGTACGGCCGCGGTAAGATTTCCGAGCCTGGTGGATATGAAAGGCTGCCTGGTTTCGTGGCGGATCAGATTCAGGCCGCTGCTTACGATTGCAAGACTTCTTTGCGTGGCGCTGCTTATCGTGGCTCTTGCACGCCCGAGAAAGGGAACGGTCTTATCGGAAATATCCACCGAAGGTGTCGCTATCGAGGCCATCGTCGACCACTCCGGCAGCATGCAGACCGAAATGGACTATTACGGAGACAAGCTCAACCGCCTGGAGGTTGTCAAGAAAGTGTTATCCGATTTCATCGAGGGCGATAAAAAGGATTTAAAGGGCAGAAGCAGCGACCTGATAGGCCTGATCAGCTTTGCCCGGTATGCCGATACGAAATGTCCTTTGGTGCATAGCCATAACGTGCTTCTCGAATTCCTGAAGAAAACCGAAATTGTCAAGATACGCAGCGAAGACGGCACAGCCATCGGCGATGCAGTTGCCCTGGGTGCGGCGAGATTACAAAAGGCCGAAGAAGAAATCCAGCAAAGAAAGCAACAATTGGTTTTATCAGGTGAAAAGATTTCGGACGCCGGTGAAAGCGGTTTTAAGATAAAGAGCAAGGTAATGATACTGCTCACCGACGGTATTAATAATGCGGGTCAATATGACCCTCTCGAAGCAGCCGAGCTGGCTAAAAAGTGGGGCATAAAAATATATACGATCGGTATCGGCTCATCACAGGCGTATACGACGATTCAAACACCGCTCGGAACGTACAAGATGCCGACAGGTCAGGAGCTTGACGAAGAACTGCTCAAGGCAATCGCGGAAAGGACGGGCGCATTTTACGGCAGGGCCGACGATGCGAAGGCACTTCGCAATATTGTCGAAAAAATTGACGAACTGGAAAAAACCGAGGTCAAGTCCGTTCAATACACCCAGTTTGCAGAGCGTTTTGGGCCATGGACGTTGACAGCGCTGCTGGTATTAGCCGCCGAGATGCTGGCAAGCTGTACGGTATTTCGCAAAATACCATGAGACACGGAGTATAGGAATATTAATGAATCTTGGAAATGACAAAGCATTGTGGTTCTTATTCGCCGTACCGGCGGTTTTGCTGCCGGTGTACATCTGGTGTTTCTGGCAAAAGACCCGGGCACTGAGAGTGCTGGCCAGCAGTGAGATGCTCAAGAAAATCAATAACGCCGTCAGCTTGAGAAAGCAGATATTCAAAGCGCTGCTGCTGCTGGCGGCATTTGTCAGCATTGTCGTGGCCCTGACCGAGCCCAAATGGAATCCGCAGGCCCAGAAGATAAAACGCCGGGGCCGGGACATCTGTATCCTGCTGGACACATCCCGTTCGATGCTGGCAGAGGACATCAAGCCAAGCCGGCTGGAACGTTCGAAAATCGCCATCGCGGACCTTCTGGAAACGCTGGCCGGCGACAGGGTCGCAATCGTTACATTCGCAGGCAACAGCGTGGTAAAATGTCCCCTGACACAGGACTACGCGTTTGTGAGAATGGCATTGGCCGACATATCCGCAGAAAGCACCAGCAGGGGCGGCACAATGATCGGCGATGCGATCCGCAAAGCGGCAGAGGAGGTTTTTGACAAGCAGAGCCGGGAATTCAAGGATATCATATTAATTACAGATGGCGAAGAGCATGAAGGCTCTGAGAGCTTTCCGGTTCAGGCGGCCGAAAAAGCCGCCGCCGAAGGCGTCAGAATCATCGCAATCGGCCTGGGCGATGAGAACGAAGGCTCGCGTATTCCGATTACCGGCCCGAACGGCGAGAAAACTTTTCTGAAATACAAAGGCGAGGAAGTCTGGTCCAGGCTTGGCGGCGATTTGCTGAGGAACATTGTTTACGTCACCGACGGCGGAAAATATTTGTCCGTCGAGCCGGGGACCACCCTGGATCTGGGCCAGATTTATGAGAGCCTGATAGCGTCGGCGGAAAAACGCGAGCTTGAATCGACGACAATGCTTAAGTACGATGAGAAGTTCCAGATATTCGTAGCTTTAGGTTTGGTATTAATTATTTGTGAGGCTTTTATTAGTGAACGCAGGAAAATATAAAACGGTTATCCAGGTATTGCTGGTTCTGGTCATTGCGCAAGCGGCGCTTGCCGATTCGGCCAGAGTATCTACATCGCAAGGTAATAAGCTGTACAAGCAAGGTAATTTCAACGAGGCGATTAACAGTTACGATCAGGCCCTTTTGGATGCACCCGGCGCTTTGGAACCGAAATTCAATCAGGCGAACAGCTACTACAGGCTCGACGACCTCGGCAAAGCAATGGACTTATACAGGCAAGTCGCCGCCGAGAGCAAAGACATGAAAGTTGTGGCCAAAGCCAAATATAACCTCGGCAATTCTTACTTCCAACAGGGCTCCAAACAAAAAGACTCGAACCTGCAGAAAGCAATCGACGATCTGAAAACCGCAATCGGCAGTTGGAGAGGTGTGCTGGATATCGAGCGGGAAAACAAAAAGGCGGCAAAAAATATAGAAGTGGCCCGGCTGCTCATCAAGGACCTCCTCGACCAGCTTAACAAACAGCAGCAGCAGGACCCCAATCAGCCGCAGGACCCGAATCAGCAACAGCAGCAGAATCAGCAGCAGCAAAATTCGCAGCAAGATCCGAATCAACCGCAGGACCAACAGCAAGCCGCCGGGCAGGACCCGAACCAGCCGCAAGACCCTAATCAATCACAGGATCAGCAGCAGAAACAACAGCAAGAGGACCAGAAGCAGCAACAGCAGGCCGCCCCCGATACGAGGGCACAGGAAATTCTGGATAAAGAACAGCGCCAGCAAAAAGAAAGGCAGATTCTGCAGAGAGGCCCCTGGCAAAAAGTCGAAAAAGACTGGTAGCAAGAGCCAATAATGTTTATTTATGATTGAGTATTTCGAAAAAACAAAATGAAACACGTAAAACATATAATTCTGATTTTTGCTGTAATGGCAGTGCTGGCGGCAAGCGCTTCGGGGCAGGTGCAGGTTTCCGCCCAGGTTGATTCCGGAAGGGACATCTACGTCGGCGAGGGTTTCAATTTCTATATCGTGATCCAGGGATCCGATAAGGCCGGCAAGGTCGATTTGGAACCTCTGCGAGAGTATAATCCGCAAAGTGCCGAGAACAGAAAGCAAAGTTCTATAAATATCATAAACGGCAAAACGACCCAGATGATCACGACGATCATGACCTATACCCTGACCGCGAGCCAGGCCGGGCCGATCCGGATTCCATCGCTGACAGTCGAGGTCGAGGGGAAAACGTATCAGACAAATCCGGTAGCCGTAAACATCATTAAACCGGGCACTACCGATCAACTGGACCTCGAGGTGACATTGTCGCAGCAGCAGTGCTACGTCGGCCAGCCGGTTATTATGACGGTAAAGTTTTACATCTCGGCCAACATAGGCGAATTTCAATTCAACATCCCGGCTTTCAGCAGTGATGACTTTTATATCGAAGAGCCTGATGTTTCAAACCCACAGGCAAAACTTTACCGCCTCAATACGGGAATAACCGTCATGGTCAGCCAATACAGGCTAGTTCATAAGGACAAAGATTCGATCCTGCTGTCTTTCAGCAAGGTTATGATACCGAAGCGCTCCGGCAAAATCGTTATGCAGCCAGCTTCGGTTTCCGCCGCTGTTGCCGTCGGGCGCACCCGGTCGCAGGATCCCTTCGATAGTTTCTTCGGCTCGCAGGTCAGATACAGACGGTTCATGGTGACCTCAGAGCCGCTCGATCTGGAGGTTTCACGTTTGCCTGAACAGGACAAGCCGGCACAATTTTACGGCCTGGTCGGACAATACGCAATTTCGGCTTCGGCGACGCCGACTAAAGTAAACGTCGGCGACCCGATTACACTCACCGTTAAAATCGGCGGCAGCAAATACCTCAAACCGGTCCAATGGCCGGTGCTCGAACAGGTGCCGGCTCTGGCGGCCAATTTCAAGATCCCCTCTCAGAAAGCTTCACCAACTATTGATAATGAATTCAAAGTCTTTACACAAACGATAAGGGCGAATAACGATCAGGTGACAGAGATACCGCCGATTCCGCTGGCATATTTCGACGCCGAACAGGGCAGGTACGTGACGGCCAAAACCGAGCCGATCAAACTCGAAGTGGCGCCGACAAAAATACTGACGAACGCGGATCTGGAGGGTTCCGATTTCGCTCCGATTAACAGGGAAATCGAGGCCATCAGGAAAGGCCTCTCTGCTAATTACGAAGCTCTTGAGACGCTGGACGACATGAGTTTCTCGCCGCTTGCGGCTATAGGCAGTCCCGGCTATGCCGTTCTCTGGGCCGTCCCTCTGCTCGGGCTTGTATCGAGCTTTCTGGTTAAAACCTTCTCACATACAAGCCCTGAGAAAGCGGCAGCAAGAAGACGCCGGCAGGCCTGCGGCAAAGCTCTCGGGCAACTGAAGAAATTGGTCTCGACCGAAGAAAAACAGCAAAACGAGCAGCTTGTGTCAATTATGAAAAACTATATCGGCGAGAAGTTCGACAAGACGGCCGGCTCGCTTACACCCGATGAGTGTTACGATGCGATTATTGCCGCAACGCAAGATTCACAAAGCGCCGACAAATACAGGGCGATCATAGCCGGCTTCGAAGCGGGACGCTACGCACCGATGGAGATAAAAATCGACTCCGATAAGATCAGGCAAGTAAGCGAGCTTATTCGCAACATCGAAAAGAATTGTAGAAGATGACTGACAAGAAATTTTCCGTAGGATTGATTGGTTTGCTTTTGATCTGCATGGCTGCTCCATGCCGGAGTGCCCTCCGTAAGGAGTCCCCAGGACTGCCTAAGGAGCAAGTCTATTCACTTTTCAACCAGGCCAATCAGTTCTTCAGAGAAGCAAACACGACAACCAATGACCCGGACCGGGCCCAAAAGCTCTACGAAAAAGCGATACTGAATTACGAAAAGATAATCAGTGACGACCGGATAAAAAACTCGAAACTCTATTATAATCTGGGCAATGCCTATATTCTCAAAGACGACCTCGGCAGAGCGATTCTGAATTATCGCCGGGCGGAAAGCCTCGACAAAGCCGACACAAACATCCAAAAAAACCTCGCCTTCGCGCGCAGCAGAAGAATTGACACAGTAGAAGTCAAAACGGAAGAACGTATCCTTGAGACGCTGTTTTTCTGGCACTATGATTTTTCCATTAAGACAAAATTCCTGGTCACGTGCATCTGCCTGGCGATTGTCTGCATGAGCATGACCGTGATGCTGTGGCGCGACAAATACGCTCCGTGGGTCGTCACGGCAATGATTTGCGGCCTTCTGACGGTGAGTTTTCTTGCATCGGTCGTTGTAGAAACCCGGTCTCGGGCTAATACAATCTGCGGCGTTATTACTCACCAGCAGGTTGTTGCCCGCCAGGGCGACGGCCCGAATTATCCGGAGAGCTTCAAGGATCCGCTGCACGCCGGAACAGAATTTGATCTGCTCGAACGCCGGAGCGGCTGGTTCCATATAATGCTCTCCGACGACAGCGACGGCTGGATCCCCGACAACGCCGCGGAATTAATTTGAGTACGGGCGGTTCGCGAACCGCCCCTACAGATACCATATCCGCCGAATCTAGGGGTACGGAAAAGACTCTTGTGTTTTTATAATGGCTTGCATAAACTCTGTGGAAGTCTGATTCGTGTATAGAAAGGATAATGCTATGCCGGCAAACATAACACATATGCTCATAGCCCATAAGGCTCTTCAAACGCTAAAGGCAAAAGGGATTGACGAATATACACAATTTGCAGAAAAACTTGACGACGCTTCCATGAACAAAAACTATAAGGCATACGTGAATCTCGGAAGCCTCGGACCGGACCTCTATTACTATAACAGGCTATCCAGCTCTATCAAAGACATGCTCAAAGAAGGTTTCGTCCAGGCCAAGGGAGTCACTCCCTGGTCATACCATTTGCACTCGCACCGGCCTAACGAGTTTCCTTTGAAGCTGGTCGAGATTATTTTCAGCGATGTCATAAGAGAAAACGGTCAGGTCAATCTGTATGACGATGATATGCGGAAGCTTGCCTACATTGCAGGGCACCTGACGCACATCGCCGCCGACCAGATTATCCACCCCGTCGTCAACAGCGTTGCCGGGCCTTACTACCGCGAGGGTCAGAATCGCAAAAAACACCGCGAGTGCGAAGTTTTTCAGGATTATTTCCTGTACGAAGAAGTCTATCGCCTGGAGGAAAAGACCGGCGCGAAATACAACTTTTTCAAGCAGGATTTCCGAAGCTGGACGGACTGTGTCAGGGGAATCACCACAAGAAACACCGAAGAATGGTTCCGCTACTTTCTGCAGCGGGGATTTGTGGAAACCTACAGCTCGTGCCCTTCGGAAGAGGAAATCGAAAACTCGGTCGATAACCTGCTGCTGACCCTGCGGGCATGTCAGCAACTCGGACCGTATAAGAAGGCGGACAAAGAATACCGCAAGGACAAAGAGAACTCCAAGATGTATCTGGAATATATCAAGGACGTGGACTACATCAAGTATTACCGGCTGGCGGTGGAATTGGCGGTGATTTATCTTATCGCACTGTACGAGGTATATTATGTGCTCAAACAGGGAAAAGATTTCACCGACCGGCACGAGAAACGCTTCCTGACCATCGTCAGCGACGCAGATTTGTCCTGTCCCTTGAAGCAGAAGATATTCGAGAAGGCATGTGCCGCATTGAAAAACAAAAGTAATATGGCGGCGACAATCAAGACGCACGCTTCCGGCCTATTGACAAAAACGAAATTCGTCACGTCGACTCGCATTTTCAAAACCGAAAGTGACAGAGATCTGTTAAAAGCATAGCCCGGATGGCCCAGCGATTCGGACAAATATGGATTACACTATGAAAACGCAGCACTGTAGGATATAATTCCTTGATGGATTTGTCTATCGTTATACCGGCATTCGAGGAAAGTAAAAAGATCGCTCGTGATGTAGCCGAAGGGGCTGCGTTTTTAGAAGCCCACAACTTTACAGGCCAGATTATCGTCGTCGACGACGGCAGCACGGACAATACCGCCGAGGCGGCGAAAAATGTAGGGGCGGTTCGCGAACCGCCCGTACTTCCACCCAATGTCCAACTCAATGTTATTCGCTATGAGACACACCGGGGCAAAGGCTACGCCGTCCGCACAGGAATAAAGCACTCAAGCGGTGAATATGTGATGTTCGCCGATAGCGGCTCCTGCGTGCCCTACGAAGATACGCTGCGGGGGCTGGAGCTGCTGAAAAGCGATGCGTGCGATATAGCACACGGCTCAAGGAAAATGCGAGAATGCCATATCGAAAAAACGCAGAGCCTGTACCGGCGTATCTGTTCCGGGATATTCCACTGGTTCGTCATCCACGACATGAAAATCCCCGCCGAGTTCACCGATACACAATGCGGCTTTAAGATGTACAAAGGCGACGTCGCACGCCACCTGTACGGCGAGGCCATTACGGACGGATTTACATTCGATATAGAAATCATCATGCGGGCGCAAAAAGAAGGTTACCGGATCAGGGAATTTCCCATCGACTGGACCTGCGACCGTGACAGCCGGCTGTCGCCGACCCGCAGTTCCTGGCACGTTCTTTCCGAATTGCTGAGAATCAGGCGAACGATGTTAAAGAAATAAAGCATTGCCGATTTTCGATTGCCGATTGCCGATTGCCGATTTCGAAACCGAAGACCGAAAATCGTAAATCGAAAATTTATTAAATCGGCAATGGTCAATCAATAAGCTTTTCCCACGCTCCGAAGCGAAGGATTGTCTCTTCCGGCGTGCTTTCGTCCTGCTTATCGAGAATGACCATCGCCAGCGTGTTCGGACGCAGGCTGCAATATTGTTTGATCTCATCGAGGCCCATAATCATAAAGGCCGTCGAGAGCGCATCGGCGGTTGCGGCGTCAGGAGCCGACGACCATGTGGCACGTCTGCCGACGACCGGCTCAACGGTGCGCGGATCAATTATATGCCCACCCTTCTGCACTCCGGAGCCGCTCAGAGCTCCATTTTGTAAAAATGGGCGGGCCAGTATTTCTTTGCGCCCGGCCGGATTGGTAAGCGTCAGGGGCCAGCCCTTTTTCCCGGGCGGCGCATCAAGGGCCAGAACCGAACTGTAACCGCCTGATATCAGAGCGACATCAATACTCCAGTCCCGCAAAAGCTCTGCTACACGATCGACGGCGTAGCCCTTGCCGATGCCGCCGAGATCGATTTGCACGGGACTGGCCGACAGCCTAACCGTATGTTCGGCCTCGTCCAGTTGCAGGAGATTCGTGCCGGTATGTAATCGGGCAATATCAATCTCCTTCGGCGAAGGATTGCGCGGGGTACCGTCATCGTTACGCCAACATTTAAGCAGGGTGCCGATTGTTACATCGAAAGCCCCATTGGTTTCAGCGTACATTCGAACTGCGATCTTCAGGCACTCGAACGTGTCCAGACCAAGCTGCAAAGGTTGATTGGCGCCCGCGCTGTTGATTCGGGCGATATCACTGTTCTCTATGAACCGGCTCAACTCGCGTTCGAGTCGATCCACCTCATCGAAAGCCGCTACCGCAGCCTGACCGGCATAACGCTCATCCTCGTGCACAATGATGACCTCGAAAGTGGTCGCCATCGCCTCGTGCGAAAAACGCTTCATCCCGTCAATGGAGCTGCAACTGCTGTTGACAAAGCAAGTTTCCTGGGGCGGTTCGGTCATTTTGCGCTTTCCAGGGTTCCCATTTCGCGATCTGTTTGCGGGTTCTCTATCAATGCCTGTGCCTGCTGCTGGTGGAAGTAGTTCCACACATCAGTTCTTACGAAGCCAACTAATTTTATCTTCGGACGCAGCCACATATAATAGGGTTTATCAAACAAAAACAAGTACATTTGACGATCTTCAAGAGGAGTTAAGTTATAAAGCTTGTTCGTCAGTGAAGCCTCGACCTCGGGCGATGCAATAATCAAAGGCGCAGAAGGAGTATTTACATCCACCTGGTCCCACCAATCGATAATTCCCGGCTCGAATCGCCGGAAGTACCAGGGCAGCGGCCAATAATCTTTACCGGGGCAAATCACCTGAATGTGCATCTTCACCTTGTCCGGATTTTCCAGGGCCATTTTTTCAAGTGCCCCGGCCATTTCTTCGGCCCGCTGCACGACGGTAAACACATCCGTCGTCGGGTAAGCATAAACATAGGGATTGCGACTATCGGCATAATACCTGTAATTGCACTGATAGGCCTGCCAGGTCAGGTGGGCCGAAGCATCGAATAACAGGCAGAGAATAATTAAACGCGGCAAGACATTGGGCAGGAGCTTGACCAGAACCACCGCCCCGACGCCGGCCAACAGAATCATGCCGTGCAGGAATCCTAATACGCACCAGGGCGTTTTATACGGGATTGCGGAATAGACGGCGGTCAAAATGAGCGTATAAAAGGCGATGAATCTGAGCAGTTGAACATTAACAGAGGACGGACCTTTTCTCAGCATTGCGGCGATAAAACCAACCGCGGCCAAAAATACAATGAGCCCTTCGGTCCAGACGGGCCCGTCGCCGTATCGAAAATAAATGAGCATTTTGAGGTAGTAATACCATGGGTGAATATGCAGGTTTGTCCCCCCCGCTCGATTGAAATAAGTCGTATAAGTCCGAACCGAATCGAGAATGCCGCCGGGGTTGGATAAAAACGACGAAAAAAACAGTGCCGAGACAATTACCCCGGCCGCAAGACCGGCGATAAGATGCAACGGTTTTACCGCTTTGGCGGCATTCGCAAGAGAACTTTTCGGGCGACCCGTTACGAGTGTGAGCAGGAGGGCCAAAAACATGGAGCCAAAAACGATGATGCATGTTTCCTTGGTGGCATGCATGAGCCCAAGAAATGCCCCCGTCAACAAAGCCCAGGCGATGTTCTTGCTCTGAGTATACCTATAGCCGGATACAATCGCGCCAAAAGTGAAACAGACCAGGAGCATTTCCTGAATATAGTACCGGCTGTAAAAAACCATCGCCGCCGAGATGGCGGTCAATACCCCGGCGTAAACCGCTGCTGCTGTTCCCAGGCCGTCTATCGCCAGCAAGAGCAACAACACCAGGCACACACCGAAAAAAACGGGCACAATGCGCAGGGTAAACTCACTTACCTGAACCAGATTTTTGGCACCGGTAAGTCCGGCAGGAATTAACGTCAGGTAGTTAAGCGTCGGGCCATGGTATTCGTCCGGATCGTATGCATAGAGACCCTGCTCAAGCAATTCCCCGAACTTGATGGCATGAACCGCCTCGTCACCGTGCATCGGACGCTGCTCAAGCCGCGGCAAGCGTAACGCGAGCGCAACAATTGTCGCGGCCAAAATAAGGACGCAACCCTTTTTAGCCATGTTATTGTACCGGCTTGCCGTAAACCTCAACCTCAATATAATGGTTCAGGTCGTTGCTGGTATTGCCGTTGCTGTAGAGGCGGACATAACGAGCCTTGATGCCCTGGGAAAGCACATCGAAAAGTTTACCCTCGTTAGTTTCCGTGTAATGCTTATCTTTGCCGACGCCTGATCCGGCAGAATTGTCAATGTCATTATTGAAGACGGTCTTGGCGTTCGTGATAAAATCAGCGTCATCAGCAACCTGCACGACTACATCAAAATAAACGCGGGCCTGCTTATGATAATGCCACGCCACAATGGCATAAATCTCGTGCATCGCTCCCAGGTCAATCGTGACGTTCTGGGCAAACGGGCCCAACTCGACATAACTGCCGTCGGCCGCTTCCTTATCACCATCGGTGATCATTTCGATCTCGCCGATGATTGGCTCTTCATCGCTGCTGGCAATCGGCTTGCCCAAGGCGACATTTTTTGTTCCTTCAGGAGCCAAAAACGGCGGACGTGCCTTGCCTGTCGGTTTTTCGAGATTAGGTACTTTTGTATCCTGTGGCGTGCCGACGAACATCGGCTTGGGCAGTTTAATATCAATCGGAACCAGGCCTGCAGTATCGGCAGCAGGCGCAGCCGGGGCTTCCGCCTCAACCGCAGCCGGCGTCTCGGCAACAGCTTCCGTCACGGCTTCGGCAGGCTTCTCGGGCTCTTCAGCAACCGGCTTAGTCGCACTCGGAGCAGGAGTTGTTGGTGGAGTTGCGCTGATGGTCTGCTGGTCGGAACTATCGCCCTCAGGTTCCTGCGGCGATTTCTTGCAGGACGGAATAAAGCATAAAGACATTGCAATCAACACACATACACAGATTTTCACAATTGAACCAAAACCTTTCATCTTCATTTCCTTTTTACCTCAAAATTACAAATTCTATACAATTCACAAAACTGCTTATCGTCAGCAAACTGCCCGGTACTCTTAAAACCGGAACGATGATGCTATCCTATTTGTATGACGTTGTCAAGCCGCTCAAAAGTATATATTTTTCTTTTATTTGCATTGCTTAGAGGACACGACCCCGAAAAATCCGCACGCAAGTACCTGTTAATAATACACTTAGTTTCAAGCCCTAATTTCCATAAAAACACGGCAGGAATTCAGTGTATTCCCGAATCCCTGCCGTACTAATCAATTTCTTCAAGCAGTGAGAATATTCACAAAATCTCTAAATATTACTCACTCTTTTCTT
>Ga0307379_10005173_pt1 | contig 18303 bp, 14 predicted proteins | sample UN2MG_FD_202237 | JGI IMG/M metagenome (GOLD analysis project Ga0307379, IMG submission 202237) | Soil microbial communities from Risofladan, Vaasa, Finland - UN-2 | ecosystem: Environmental > Terrestrial > Soil > Coastal area > Acid sulfate soil | place: Finland: Risofladan, Vaasa | collected... | reverse complement strand
CGCCGAGCGCGAGGGCAAGCCCCGCTGGGGCGACAAGACACCGAACTACGTCAAGCGGATGCGCCAGATCCAGCGCACGATCCCCGAGGCCCGCTTCATCCACATGATCCGCGACGGCCGCGACGCCGCGCTCTCGCGCTTCAAGCGCCTGCTGAAGGAGCCGCCGCCGATGGATACGGTCGCCGAGCGCTGGGTAAAGAAGATCGAGCGCGCCCGCGCCGACGGCGAGCATCTCGACCACTATCTCGAGGTGCAGTACGAGAACCTGGTCCGCGACACCGAATCCGAGCTCATCCGGGTGAGCGAGTTCCTCGAGTTACCCTGGGATCCGACCATCCTGCGCTACTACGAGCGGGCCGAGGAGCGGCTCGCCGAGATGGTCCGCGACCTACCCGGTGAGGAGGGCAAGCCGACCCGGCCGGCCGACCACCGCAGGGAGGCGCACCTGCTGACCTCAAAGCCGCCCGATCCCAGCCGTCTGGCGCGCTGGAAGGAAGACATGGACCCGAAGCAGAACGAGATCTTCGAGAGCGTCGCCGGCGATCTGCTGGCGGAGCTCGACTACGAGGTGGTGAGCCGCTGATGGCCTCCCGCCCCCCCGCCCCATTCGTGGTCGGCCTGACCCGCTCGGGTACGACGCTCTTGCGGATGATGCTCGACGCGCACCCCGAGCTGACCGTGCCGCCGGAGACACACTTCGTTCCCGACCTGATCAAGGCGGCCAAAGCCGACGGCGCGAGCGCTGAATCGATGCTCGAGGCGCTGACCTCGAACCGGACCTGGGGGGACTTCGGAATCTCCGGCGAGCAGATGCTGATGCGCCTGCAGGCCACCCCCGCCGGTGATGCCGGCGCCGCCGTACGCTGCTTCTTCGACGCCTACGCGGGGGCCCACGGGAAGCCCCGCTGGGGCGACAAGACGCCCAGATACATGCTTTCGATCAACCGGATCGGCCGGGCCCTGCCAGAGGCGAAGTTCATCCACCTGGTCCGCGACGGCCGCGACGTGGCGCTGAGCCAGACCGCGCGCGGGATCAACGAGCAGCCGCCGCCCGCCGAGCAGGCGGAGCGCTGGGTGAAGCGGATCCGCAAGTCCCGCGAGCAGGCCGAAAAGCTCGGCGGCAATCGCTACATCGAGGCGCGCTACGAGGATCTGGTCCGCGACCCCGAGCCGGTCCTGCGACGGATCTGCGAGTTCATCGAGCTCGGCTACGACCCGGCGATGCTGACCTACTACGAGCGCGCCGCCGAGCGCCTGCAGGAGATGGCCGGCACGCTCCGCCAGGAGGGCGAGCACGCCGAGCAAGAGGCTGGCTACCGGATCGACAACCACCGCCCGACGACCGAGCCGCCCGACCCGCGCAGGCTCGACAAGTGGCGCCGCGAGATGGACGCGGCTGATCTCGCCACCTACGACGGGGTCGCCGGCGAGCTGCTGCGCGAGCTCGGCTACGAGGTGACCACATGAGCCGGGTGGGCATCGTCACGAAGTGGTTCAACAGGGGTCAGGCGTTCGTCTCCCGCTATGTCCGCGACGCGCTCGACGAGCGCGGCCATGAGACCTTCATCCTCGCCCGGCCGACCCGGGACAAGGGGCCGATGGCGGCGCACGTCGATCGCACCGGCGTCTGGGATCAGGCCGGCGTCACCGAGGCCTCCGACTGGGAGGTTCCCTACGGCGAATACGTGCGCTGGATAGAGGAGAACTCGCTCGATGTCGTGCACTGGGACAACTGCTACCAGCACGACGAGATCCGCCGCCTGCGCGAGACAGGCGTCAAGACCATCGGCCGCTTCGTCTGGGAGATGTTCAGCCCCGAGGATGCAGCGCCGGCCGAGGCCGCCTACGACGTGCTCTATTCGATGACCCGCTGCGAGCAGGCGCGTTACGCCAAGCTCGGCATCGAGAGCCCCTACGTCCAGTGGGGGATCCACAAGGAGCTGCTGGGATACATGCCCGACACCTCCTCCGCTTCGCGTCCGGGGGGGTCGGGGTTCGAAGCGGGGCGCCAGGGGGACGGGTTGGTTCGTTTCTACTTCCCGGGAGCTCTGCTCGGACCGCGCAAGCCGCACAAGGAGGTCGTCGAGGCGTTCACTGCCGCCCGCGGCGACAACCTCCGCCTGATCTTCAAGGCCCAACTCGAGCGGCGGATGAACTACCTGAACAAGGCGGTGCAGGCCGACCCCCGGATCGAGCTTGTCGTCGATGACATGGAGACCAGCGAACACCTGCGGCTGTTCGCCTCCTGCGACGTCTGCCTCGGCCCCAGCCGCTGGGAGGGCCTCGGCTTGTTTCTCTACGAGGCGGCGGCCTTCGGGATGCCGCAGATCACCAACGACAGCCCGCCGATGAACGAGGTCGTCCGCGACGGGGTCAACGGGATCCTCGTCGGCGATGCCCTCGACGGCAGCGCCGATTCCGGGATCCCGTCGATGAAACCGGATGTGCCGAGCCTCACCGCCGCGATCGAGCGGCTCGCCGATCCCATCGAGCGGGCGCGGCTGGCCCGGGGCGCCGAGGCGACCCGCGAGCAGCTGAGCTGGTCGCGGACGGTGGCCGACTATGACTCCCTGATCGAGCGCGCAACGAGGGCCCGACGATGAAGGCGCGCCGCGAGGTGCTTCGCAGCATCACCGGCTACCGCAGCCGCAGGCGGGCGATCCGGCGCAGCAGGAATGCGCCGGATCCCGCCCCCTTCGTGGTGGGCGCGACCCGCTCGGGAACCACCCTGCTGCGATTGATGCTCGACGCTCATCCGCAGATCGCGATCCCCTCCGAGACACACTTCATCCCCGAGCTGATCAAGGCCCGCGAGAAGCATGGCGCCAGCCCCGAGCGGATGCTCGAGATGCTCACCTCGCACCGCCGCTGGGGCGATTTCCATATCGACGCCGACGAGCTGGCGGAGCGCTGGGCGGCGCTGCCCGATCTCACCGGGGCGGCCGCCGTTCGCGAGTTCTTCAATGTCTATGGCGAGAAGCAGGGCGGTCCGCCGCGCTGGGGAGACAAGACGCCCGGCTACGTGAAGCGGATGCGCGAGATCCAGGAATACCTCCCCGAGGCCCGCTTCATCCACCTGATCCGCGACGGCCGCGACGTCGCGCTCTCGATCCTCAAGCAGAGCTTCGGCCCCGAGACGATCGAGGCCGCAGCCGAGCGCTGGCGGGGACGGGTGCTCCGTGGCCGCGCCCAGCAGCCCTACCTCGGCTTCTACATGGAGGTCAAGTTCGAGGATCTCGTACTCGACACCGAGGGTCAGCTGCGCCGGATCTGCGAGTTCATCGAGCTCGACTTCGACCCGGCGATGCTCGGCTACCACGAGCGCGCTGAGGACCGGCTCCAGGAGAAGGCCCGTGAGCTCCCCCGTGGCAAGGGCCGCGATCCGCAGTCTGCCGAGCGCCGGATGAAGAGCCACGAGAAGACCTTCGAGCCGCCCAACCCCTCGCTCGTAGGCGGTTACAGGACGAAGATGGACGCGGCCGACCAGGCCGCCTACGAGGCACTCGCCGGGGACCTGCTGGTCGAGCTTGGCTACGAGGCGAACTCACTCGACGGCGCCGATGGCTCCGATGTGCACCGGCCCCGGAGCGGCCCGCGCCTCCCCCGGGCTGCCCGGCGGGCGTTGAACGTCGTCGGCCATGCGACCGGGATCCGTCCCCCGACGGAGCGACGCGAACCGGCCGCGTTCGTGGTCGGCCCCGCACGCTCGGGAACAACCCTGCTGCGGGCGATGCTCAACGCCCACCCGGAGATGACGATGGTCGCCGAGAGCGGATTCGTGCCGAAGCTGGCGGAGACCATCCGCTCTGAGCCGGTTACCGCAGAGCGCGTCGTCAAGGTGATGGCCGCGGCCCGCCCGTTGGCCGAGCTTGGGCTCGATGAAGCGGAGATGAGGGAGCGGATCGAGGGGCTCGACGACCTCAAGGCTGCCGCCGTGCTGCGTGAGTTCTACGGAACGATCAATGAACACGCGGGCACAACACGCTGGGGGGATGAGACGCCCGCCTACCTGAAGCGCATGCGCCGGATCCAGAGGGCCCTGAACGAGGCCCACTTCATCCACGTCATCCGCGACGGCCGCGACACCGCCGCCGCCAAGCCGGGAGAGCTCGACCCCGGCAAGGCGCTGGTGATCGGCCAGCGCTGGGAGAAGAAGGTCAGTTCGGCCCGCCAGCAGGAGCATCTGATCGAGCACTACCTCGAGGTGCGTTATGAGGAGTTGCTCGGTGACACCGAGGGCGAGCTCCGCAAGGTCTGCGAGTTCCTCGAGCTCCCCTTCGACGCGGCGATGCAGAACCCGCCCGAGCGGGCGGAGATCGAGGCCGAGCTGGGCCCCGCGGGCGGCTGGCGCGAGAGCCTCAGCGACGAGGATGCGGCCGCCTTCGGCGACGTCGCGGGCGAACTGCTCGCCAAGCTGGGGTACGAGCCGGCGCGATGAGCGAGGCAGCGGTGGCGGGGGATCGCAGCACCGAGCCGATCGCCGATCACCGCCGCAACAACATCGACACCCTGCGGCTGCTCGCCGCTCTGGCGGTTCTCTTCGCTCATGCCTTCGTGCTCGCCGAGCCGGGCGCCCGCGACCCGGTAACCGCCAACCTGCAGGAGATTCTGCCGCTACAGCGGGGGCTCTCGGGTCAGGCCGTGGCGCTCTTCTTCGTAGTCTCCGGGTACCTGGTTACGGCGAGCTTCGCCCGTCGCGGTCAACTCGGCTCATACGCCGCTTCCCGCCTACTGCGGATCATGCCGGCGCTCTGGGCGGCCCTGATCCTCACCGTTCTCGTCGCCACCGTGATCACCACCCTGCCGGCCGGGGAGTTTCTCACCCAGCGGACGACGGCAGGCTATCTGCTGCACAATGCGAGCCTGCTGGACCTCCGCTACGAGCTCGCCGGGGTCTTCAGCGCGAACCCGAGCAAGGAGGTCAACGTCTCGCTCTGGACGCTGCCGCTCGAGTTCGGGATGTACGTCGTCGTCGCGGCGGTCGGGCTGATCGGCCTGCTTCGCCGGCGCGGCCTCTTCAACCTCGCTGTCGTCGCCGCCTTCGCCGCCTACGTCCTGGCCGGCGGCAAGCTGCCGCTGATCGGATCGTCCCACGACGCCGAGTTGTTGCTCACCTTCGTCGCCGGAGCTGCCCTCTACGTCAACCGTGAGTCGATCCCGCTCCGCGGCCCCGCGGCACTCGCGGCGCTCGTCGCGACGATGGCGCTGAGCCCGCTCAGCGCACCGCTCGCCAATCTCGTGATCATCGTCGGCTTCGCCTACGCCGTCCTCTGGCTCGGCTTCAGCCGCGACGTCCGCCTTCCCAACCTCGCGGCGCGCGGCGACCTCTCCTACGCGACCTACCTCTATGCGGCGCTCGTCACCCAGCTCTGGCTGTTCGCGATCGGGCCGTTCTCACCCTGGCTCCTGGCGCTCGCGACCGCCGCCGTGACGCTGCCGCTCGCCTGGCTCAGCTGGCATCTGGTCGAGAGCCCGGCGCTGCGCGCCAAGCCCCGGGTCGCGGAGGCACTCAGTCGCCGACGGGGGACCGGCGGCCCTCGGGTCGGTTCGACGGAGCCTTTGGCGCACCGGGCTGCGACCGAGCCCCCGACGCCGCGTTAGCCGATGCCGGACCGCTCGTTCCGCGCGGCCGCATAGTTGAATGGACGGTAATGAGCGCCGCGACCGACGCACCCAAGCACCGCGAGCTGGGCCTGACCGACCGTGAGTTCGAGCTGATCTGCGACGGGATGGGCCGCGAGCCGAATACGGTCGAGCTGGCGATGTTCAGCCTGCTCTGGTCCGAGCACTGCGCCTACAAGCACTCGAAGAAGCTCCTCGGGAGGCTGCCGACCGAGGGTCCGCGGGTCGTGATGGGACCGGGTGAGAACGCCGGCGCCGTCGATATCGGCTCCGGCTACTCGATCGCCTTCAAGGTCGAGTCCCACAACCACCCCTCGGCGGTGGAGCCATTTCAGGGCGCGGCAACCGGGGTCGGCGGCATCCTCCGGGACGTCTTCGCGCTCGGGGCGCGGCCGATAGCCGTGCTGGATTCGCTCCGCTTCGGGGAGCTCGATTCCGAGCGCTCCCGGTACCTGTTCGAGCACGTCGTCGGCGGCATCGGCCACTACGGCAACTCGATCGGCGTGCCGACGATCGGCGGCGAGGTCTACTTCGAGGCTCCATACGAGCAGAACTGCCTCGTCAACGCAATGTGTGTCGGCCTGGCCAAAACCGACTCGATGGTCCGCGCCGCCGCGGCCGGAGTCGGCAACGCCGTCGTCCTGATGGGCGCCTCGACGGGGCGGGACGGGATCGGGGGAGCATCGGTCCTCGCCTCGGCCGAGCTCGAGGAGGGCGACGAGAAACGCCCGACGGTGCAGATTGGCGACCCCTTCGAGGAGAAGAAGGTGATGGAGTGCTGCCTCGAGTTGCTCGGGGAGGGCCTGCTGGTCTCGCTGCAGGACCTCGGCGCCGCCGGGCTCACCTCCTCCTCGGCTGAGATGGCCGCGGCGGGCGGCGTCGGCCTCGATCTCGACGTCGCTCTGGTGCCGAAGCGCAACCCCGACCTGGAGCCCTTCGAGGTGATGGTCAGCGAGTCCCAGGAGCGGATGCTGGCGATCGTCGAGCCCGGCAGGGTCGACCATGTGCTCGAGATCTGCGCCAAGTGGGAGACCGGGGGCACGGTGATCGGCTCCGTCACGGAGGGCGGGCGGGTACGGATTTTCGATGGACCCGAGTTGGTGGGCGACATTCCCGTCGGTCTGCTCGTTGACGACTGCCCGCTCTATGACCTGGCGCCGGCCGATCCCGGGGAGTGGATCTACGGCAACTCCCGAACGCTCGAGACCGATGATCCGACCGAGATCCTGCTCTCGCTGCTCGCCTCCCCGACGATCGCCTCGAAGCGCTGGGCGTTCGAGCAGTACGACTCGATCGTGCAGTCGCGTACCGTGCGACGGCCGGAGGAGTCCGACCCGGCGATCCTGCGGATCGCTGAGACCGGGACCGGGATCGCTGTCGCGATCGACGGCAACGGACGCCGCGTCGCCTGCGATCCCTACACCGGGACGATCGAGGGGGTGCTCGAGTGCGCGGCGAACCTTGCCTGCGCCGGCGCGGAGCCGCTCGGCCTGACCAACTGCCTGAACTTCGGCAACCCCGAGAAGCCGACCGTCGCCTGGCAACTCGATCGATCGACCCGGGGTCTCGCCGATGCTTGCGAAACGCTCGGGGTTCCCGTCGTCGGTGGCAACGTCTCGCTCTACAACGAGACCGGGCGGGGACCGATCTACCCGACGCCGGTCGTCGGAATGGTCGGAGAGATCCCTGACCCCTCGATCAGCGCCGGCGTGGCCCTCTCCGACGGCGATCTGATCGGCGTGGTTGGTGGGTTTGCACCCGCTCTCGCGGGATCTGAGCTGGCGAAACAGCGGGGTGAGCTTGGTCCGGGGCTTCCCACAGCCGACATCGACGCCTGCGTCGCGACGATAGCCGCAGTTCGTGACGCGGTCCGCGAGGGCGCACTCAGCGTCGCCCATGACGTCAGCGACGGCGGTCTGGCCTGCGCCTTGGCCGAATGCGCGATCGCCGGTGAGATCGGAATCGAAGTCGACCTTGGCCCTTTGATTGACGAGCGCGGCGGAGCGGCCGAGGTCTGGCTGTTCGGGGAGGGGAGCGGCGGCTTCGTGGTCGCCGGCGATGCCGCGCGGGTGAAGGCCCTGATCACAACCGGCGGCGGAGCGGTTGTCGGGCGGGCGGGCGGCGGCGCTCTGACGATCGTCGCGGGCGAGGCCAGAGTCGCGACCACGGCAAGCGACGCCGGGGCCGCATGGCACTCGCTTGGCGAACGCATGTAGCGCGGGTGGCGGCCTCCCTCGCTGCTAGCCTTCGCGGACAGGTAGTCGCCTGCCCGAGCCCTTCGATCCCGCATGGTGAGCGGAGGTCACATTCCTTGACCGAGAATCTTCTCGAAGCCCGTGACGGGCCGCGCGATGAGTGCGGTGTGTTTGGCGTATACGCGCCCGGTCATGACGTCGCACGGCTCGCCTATTTCGCCCTCTACGCGCTCCAGCACCGAGGCCAGGAGTCGGCCGGCATCGCGACCTGCGAGGGCGGTCACATCACCACGCTCCGCGACCTCGGTCTCGTCTCCCAGGTCTTCGACGAGCAGAAGCTGAGCGCCCTGCAGGGCGAGGCCGGGATCGGCCACGTCCGCTACTCGACCACCGGCGGCGCCGGCTGGGAGAACACCCAGCCAGTCTGGCGCGATGACGGCCGCGAGGTCGCGCTTGCTCACAACGGCAACCTGACCAACGCAGTCGAGCTGTTCGAGGGTCTGCAGGAGGAGCGCGCCCTCAAGTTCCGCGGCACGTCCGACTCGGAGATCATCGCCGCGCTGCTCTCGTCCTCGTCGGAGAAGACGATCGAGGATGCGGTCGTCGAGGCGATGCCGAGACTCGAGGGCGCCTATTCGACCGTGGTGATGACAAAACACGCCGTCGTCGCCTTCCGCGACCCACACGGGGTTCGCCCCCTGTCGCTGGGCAAGCTCGCCGATAGCTTCGTGGTCGCCTCTGAGAGCTGTGCTTTCGACATCATCGGCGCCAAGCTCCTGCGCGAGGTCAACCCCGGCGAAATGGTCTCCCTCAGCGCCAAGGGCCTCGAGGTACGGCAGGCCGTGAAACCGAAGCGGGCCGCCTTCTGCGTCTTCGAGCAGATCTACTTCTCGCGTCCCGACTCCCGCCTGGAAGGCCGGGTCGTCCAGCAGGTCCGCGGCCGGATGGGTGAGATCCTCTGGCGGGAGGCGCCCGTCGACGCTGATCTCGTGATCGCCGTTCCCGATTCGGGCAACCCCGCGGCGGCCGGCTTCTCGCGTGCCTCCGGGATCGCCAAGGACGACGGCCTGATCAAGAACCGCTACGTGGCGCGGACCTTCATCCAGCCGGGCCAGGAGCTGCGCAAGCACGGCCTGCGGCTGAAGTTCAACCCGCTGCCGGAGATCATCGAGGGTCAGCGTGTGGTCGTCGTCGACGATTCGATCGTGCGCGGGAACACCACCCGCCAGATCGTCGGCATGCTCCGGGACGCGGGCGCCAAGGAGGTTCATCTGCGGATCTCGGCGCCGCCGATCCGCAACCCCTGCCACTACGGCGTCGACATGTCGACCCGAGACGAGATGGTCGCCCACGAGCGGACCATCGACGAGATCGCTGAGCACCTCGATGCCGACTCGCTCGCCTACCTCTCCCTGGACGGCGTATACGAGGCGATCGGGACGCCGGCAGAGGATCACTGCGACGCTTGCTTCACAGGTCGCTACCCGCTCGGCGACGACGGCGGCGGCAACAGCAAGTTCGCGCTGGAGGAGATCGCGACGATCCCGGTCGGGCGCTAAGCCCCAGCTGAAGCAACTGCCTCGGTAACTAGGATCGGCATCAAATGAGTGAGCAACCCCTGCGTCTCGGCGTTCTCGCCTCCGGTGGTGGCACCAACCTGCAGGCGATTCTCGACTCGCTGCACGGCCGCGGCGCCGTTGAGGTCGTCGCGGTCGGCTCCGATCAGCCCGGCGCCGGGGCGCTGGAGAGGGCGTCGAAGGCGAGCGTCGAGTCTCGACTCTTCCCGCGCGATCAGTACCCCGACCGCGAAGCGCGAGATCTGGCGGTCGCCGCCTGGCTCGGGGAGCGGGACGTTGATCTCGTCGTGCTGGCGGGCTACATGCAACTGCTCAGCGCGGCCTTCATCGAGCGCTTCGGGGGCAGGGTGATCAACGTGCACCCAGCACTGCTGCCTAGCTTTCCGGGACTCGACGCAATCGGACAGGCCTACCGCCACGGCGTCCGCGTCAGCGGCGTCACCGTTCACTTCGTCGACACCGGCGTCGACACCGGCCCGATCATCCTGCAGGAAGCGATCGCCCTCGAATACACTCGCCCGATAGAGGAGTTCGAGGACCAGGTTCATCGGGTGGAACACCGATTGCTCCCGCAGGCGATCGAGCTGATCGCCCGAGGCGCCGTCCAGATCGATGGGCAGAATCCCCGGTTGGTGAGGATCGAGCGATGAGCGAGACGATTGACGTAGACATCCCTGAGCAGCAGGCACCTCCGCCGGAGCTCAAGGTCAAACGTGCCCTGATCTCAGTCTCCGACAAGACCAACGTGGTCGAGTTCGCCCGCGGCCTTCAATCGCTGGGCGTGCAACTGATCTCGACCGGGGGCACCGCAGCCGAACTCGACGCAGCCGGGATCGACGTCACCTCGGTAGAGGAGTTGACGGGTCAGCCGGAGATCCTCGGCGGCCGGGTAAAGACGCTGCACCCGCGGCTACACGCGGCACTGCTTGCAAAGCGGGACGACCCCGGCCACATGGCGACCCTCGAGAAGGAGGGGATCGAGCCGATCGACATGGTCTGCACCAACCTCTATCCCTTTGATCGGGCCGTCGCCAAGCTCGACGTAACCGAGGGCGAGGCGCTCGAGAACATCGACATCGGCGGCCCGACGATGATCCGCGCCGCCGCAAAGAACCACCGCGACGTTGCTGTGGTCGTCAAGCCCGAGAGCTACGACGCCGTGCTCGCCGAGCTCGAGGCCTCCGGAGGTGAGATCTCCGCTGACACCCGCCACTGGCTGGCGAATGAGGCATTTGCCTATACGGCGCGCTATGACGCGGCGATCAGCAGCTGGTTTGCCTCCCGGTATGAGACCTTCCCGGCCCATCTGACGGTTTCGATGGAGAGGTTCGTCGACCTCTCCTACGGCGAGAACCCCCACCAGCGAGCCGCGCTCTACACCGAGGTCGGCTCCCGCTCCCACGTGCTCAGCAAGGTCTCCAAGGAACACGGCCGGGAACTGTCCTTCAACAACGTCCTCGACCTCGACTCTTCCCGCAAGATCCTGCACGAGTTCGAGGGGACACCCGCCTGCGTGATCGTCAAGCACAACAACCCGTGTGGCGTGGCCCTCGGCGGAACGGCGCTGGAGGCCTATGAGAAGGCGCTTGCCTGCGACCCGGTCTCTGCCTTCGGTGGGGTGATCGTCTTCAACGATCCGATCGACCGGGTGCTGGCCGAGCGGCTCGCCGAGAACTTCATCGAGGTTCTGCTCGCACCCGGCTACTACGAGGGCGCGATGGACATCCTCACCCGCAAGGAGGCGATCCGGATCCTCGAGGACACCGAGCAGCGCTCCTACGTTCCCGGCCTCGACTTCAAGCGGGTGCGGGGCGGCGCCCTCGTCCAGGAGGGCGACCACGGTCGTGACGACCGCGACTCGATGGAGGTCGTGACGAAGGCGGTGCCGAGCGACTCTCAGTGGGACGACATGTTGTTCGCCTGGAAGGTCTGCCGCCACGTCCGCTCAAACGCGATCGTGCTTGCCAAGAACGGGGCGACCTTGGGAATCGGGGCAGGGCAGATGAGCCGCGTGGACTCCTCACGGATCGCCGTCGACAAGGCGAACGACGCCTTCGGCGACCAGGCCGGCGCGATGCTCGAGGGCTGCGCGGTCGCATCCGACGCCTTCTTCCCGTTCGCCGACGGTCCCCAGAGGGCGATCGACGCCGGTGCCACAGCCGTGATCCAGCCGGGCGGCTCAAAGCGGGACGCCGAGGTGATCGACGCCTGCGACGCGGCCGGCGTTGCGATGGCGTTCACAGGCCGCCGGCACTTCCGGCACTGAGCGCAGGCATCGGGCGATGGCGAGGCGGGTGTGAACACCGACGTCGAGGTCAGCGTGCTGCGCGTCTTTTGTGGCGAGGGTGGGAGCGGCGGCAACAAGCTTGGCGTGGTGATCAACGGCCCGGCCGTCGCCGAGGACGACCGCCAGAAAATCGCGCAGATCCTCGGCTACTCGGAGACCGTCTTCGTCGAAGATCCCAACATTGGTCGTGTGCGGATCTTCACCCCGGAGATCGAGCTGCCCTTCGCCGGCCACCCGGTCGTCGGCACCGGTTGGCTGCTCGCTCGCGAGGGCTACGCGGCCGCGGCGCTCCTGACCCCCGCCGGCAAGGTCAACCTCACGCATCAAGAGGATGGGACGACGCGCGCCTCCGGCCTTCCCCAGTGGTGCCCTCCCTTCGAACTGATCGAACACGCCTCCGCGGCAGAGGTCGATGCCCGCGAGCCCGGCGATCGGGGCTGGCGCTACGAGTGGGCCTGGATCGACGAGGCCGCGGGGTTGATCCGCGCCCGCTGCTTCGTCCCCGAGGCCGGCATCCCCGAGGACGAGGCGACGGGCTCGGCCGCTCTGCGGCTCTGCGCCCAGCTCGATCGGCCGATCGAGATCCACCAGGGCAAGGGCTCGGTCATCCACGCCCGTCCGCTCGACAGCGGCCAGGTCGAGATCGGCGGAGTCGTGGTGCTCGATTAGGCGTGGATCGTCCGGCCTGAGTGCAGCGATCTTCGGCCGCGCTCAGCCGGTGGGCCGTAAGCTTCGCCGGCCCCTGTAGCTCAGTTGGCCTAGAGCAGCGGGTTTTTACCCCGTGTGTCGTCGGTTCGAATCCGACCGGGGGCACCTACGATCCGGCGGCGGCGGGGCTACCGGGCAGCGGCGCGCAGCGAGTGTCAAGAAACCCCTGATAGTCAGGGGGAAGTCGACAGTCGCGCGTCGGGGGCAAGGTCGGGGCGGGGATAGGATGGGCGGGGTGCATCACTTGCGTGTCTACAGGCCGGCGGAGCATGTGGTTGCGTTCTATGACGGGCGGGTCGAGGGGTACCGGTTTGCCGAGGGGTCGAACTGGGTTGACGATGGGGCACTGTCGCTGGGCATCTGCAGCTACGCAATCGTCGATGGCGAGCAGGCGCTGATCTACGACACACAGGTCTCGGTCGAGCATGCGTCGTTCATCCGTAGAACTCTCGAGAACGAGGGCGCTCGGGAGTTCACGGTGGTCCTCAGCCACTGGCACCTCGATCACGTGGCCGGCACGGCGGCGTTCGACGGCTGCGAGGTGATTGCGAACGAGCGCACGGCGGAACTGCTGGAAACCCACAAGGCGGCGATCGAGAGTGGCGCCCACGAAGGGCCGCCTCCGATCAGGCCGTTGGTCCTGCCGACCCGGGTCTTCTCGGGGCGGGAGCGGCTCGAGATCGGTGGGCTGCAGGTCGATCTGATCGCGGCCGACATCCACAGCGATGACGCGACCGTGATCTGGCTGCCGGGCCAGCGGCTGCTGTTGGCCGGGGACACGATGGAGGACACGATCACCTACGTCGGCGAGCCGGAGCGCTTCGACTCCCACCTCACCGATCTCGACCGACTCTGGCAGCTCGATCCGGAGCGGATCCTGCCAAACCATGGCGATCCGGATGTGATCGCCGCGGGTGGCTACTCAAGGGACCTGATCCGCGCCACTCAGCAATACATCGATGTCCTCCAGCGCTGCCGCAACGAGCCGGCGCTGCGCACCACCGAGCTTCGAGAGCTGATCGCGGAGCCGCTCGCGGCCGGGTGGATCAACTACTTCGCCCCTTACGAGGCCCTCCATGAGGCGAACCTGGCCACGGTCCTTAAGCAGAGTCCAGCGTGAGCCGCCGCTACGACCTGATCGCGGTCGGCGGCGGCACAACCGGCCTCGTCGCAACCCTGACCGCTGCCGGCCTCGGGGCCCGGACGGCGCTGATCGAGCGCGACCGGCCGGGGGGGGATTGCCTCTGGTCCGGCTGCATCCCATCGAAGGCGCTGCTGGCAAGCGCCGAGCGGGCGCACGCGGTGCGCACGGCGGGCGAGTTCGGAATCCGCGTCGGAGAGCCTGAGGTCGACTTCGCGGCGGTGATGGCGCGCGTCCGATCGGTGATCGAGAAGGCCGGCCGCCGGGACACTCCCGCCTACCTCGCCTCCGAGGGAGTGGACGTGATCGAGGGGCAGGCACGGTTCGCGCGCCCTGGGTCGATCGAAGTGGGCGGGCGGGAGCTGCTCTACCGGACGGCGCTGATCTGCACCGGCTCGCGGGCGTCGATACCCCCGATCGAGGGCCTGGCCGAGAGCGCCCCACTCACCAACGAGAACGTCTTCGACCTCGACCGCCTACCGAAGAGGCTGCTCGTCCTCGGCGGCGGTCCGATCGGCTGCGAGCTGGGGCAGGCGTTCGCGCGGCTCGGCAGCCAGGTGACGATCGTCGAGGGCCTCGGTCGGCTGCTGCCTCGAGAGGAGCCCTTCGCCGGGGAGATCCTCACCGGCATCCTCGGCGAGGAGGGTGTCGATGTCCGCACCGGTCTCGCCGCCTCGCGCGTTGACCCGGGAGATGACGGCGCCGGCGTCCTCGAGCTCGCCGGCGGCGGCGAGGTCGCCTTTGATCGGATCCTCGTCGCAACCGGGAGGCAGCCTGTGACCGATGGGCTTGGGCTCGACGCAGTCGCGGTTGAGACCGGGGAGGGCGGCAAGATCCTCGTCGACGCAGGCATGCGGACCACCGGCGACCGAATCTTCGCCGGCGGCGACGTCGTCGGCGACCTGCAGTTCACCCACGTTGCCGGCTACCACGGGCTGGTCGCGATGGCCAACGCCCTGTTCCGGGCGCGCCAGAAGGTCGAGCGCGATTGGACGCCGTGGGCGACCTTCACCGACCCCGAGGTGGCTCACGTCGGGCTCACCGAGGAGCAGGCGAGAGCCCGGCACGGCAAGGACGTCGGGGTCTACGAGTTCGACTACTCGGAGCTCGATCGGGCGCTAACCGCCGGGACCCGCGGTTCGGTCAAGCTGATCAGCGGCCGCCGCGGCCGACTGCTGGGAGCAACGATCGTCGGCGCGGCCGCGGGCGAGAGCATCTCCGAGGCGGCCCGCCTGGTCCGCGAGAAGAGGAAGGTCGCCGACCTCTCGCAGATGGTCCACGCCTACCCGACCTACACAGAGGGCCCGGCGCGGGCCGCCGACGACTACTGGAGACGACGGTTCTTCACGCCGGGCGCGCGCCGATGGTTCCGACCGCCGCTGGCCGTGCTCCGCGCCCTGGACCGTCCCCGCGGCTGAGCCGCCCGTCGCTCAGGCCGGAAGCCGAGCGACGAACACCGCGTAGCCGAGGGCGCTCTCGGCGACAGCGCGCTTCGCCTCGGCGGCGAGGTCGATCGCATGTCGGAGCCCGCCCTCGATTGGGACCAGACCCTCGAAGCCGAGGACCTTGGCACCGCGCAGGCGGGTCCGTACCCGCTCGCACATCCGGGCGACCTCGTCGGTCGCGTGCTCGACCGCCGCGAGCTCGAATCCCGCGGCCTCGAGCAAGCCGCGGTAGCCGTCCTCGGGGAGGGCGGAGCCAACGCAGGCCACGGTGGCCATCGTGCCCTGCAGGTCGCTGGGCAGGCGCGAATGATCGGCGACCACGTCGCTGAGCGCGAGGCGGCCGCCGGGCTTCAGCACCCGCCGCATCTCGGCCACAGCGGTCGCCTTGTCCGGGAACGTGCAGAGCGCGCACTCGCAGATCACGACGTCGAAAGAGCCGTCGTCGAAGGGGAGCGCTTCGGCATCCCCTTCGACGAAGCTGACCCGATCGGCGAGACCGATCGCCTCGGCCTCGGCCCGGGCGCCGGTCACCGCGGCGGCTCCGTAGTCGAGGCCGACAACCCGGCAATCCCGTTCGCTTGCAGCGAGCAGCGCCGTCGTGCCGGCGCCGCTGGCCACGTCGAGCAGCCGATCGCCCTCGCCGACGCCGGCCAGTTCCAGCATCCGGCGAGTCAGATCCTCGCCGCCGGGATGAAGCTCGCCGCCAAGCAGCCAGCGAACCGCGGGCTGCTCATAGACCGTCGCGCAGCAACCCTTGACGTCGCCGGCCTCGAGCCCCGCGGCGAGGTCGGCCAGCGCCGAGACATCGAGATCCGCGGCGGTCGGCAGAGGGCTGCGACTCACGCCTTGACCGCCCCGCCCCGCAGCTCACGCACCTGCTCGCGGTAGCCGACCGAGTTGTAGGCGCAGAAGGGGATGATCCGGCCGTCGGGGGTGATCTCGGAGACGCAGCACTTCTTCAGCTTGTCGACGTCGAGCGTGTAGGGATCCTGGAAGTCCTGCATCGCGACCATGAAGCCGCGCGCCGCGACCTCCTGCAGCTCGATCGGCAGGCCGACCGCGCAGGCGACGCAGTCGAGACGCTCGGCCGTGGGCACGGTGCCGCCGGCAGCCTTCGCCGACCAGAGTCCCTCGAGCGCATCCTTGACCTCGAGGTCGGGAACGGCCCTGTTGGTGACGTAATCGAGGTACTCGTCGACATCCACCAGGCGCGGCAGCGGCACCAGATCCTCGCCGTCATACAGCGCGAACGTCGCCGAGCGGCAGGAGGGCGAGCAGCAGGGAACCGGGACGAAGTCGGAAGGCTCGAACCACTCGGGGAGCTGGGCGCTGACGAGGTCGATCACATCGGAGTTGGTCAGCTTGTCGAGCGGGTCGGAATCAGAGCGGAAACGGCCCGAGTGGGTGACGGGCTGGAAGAAGACACCAGTCACCGCCGGGTGCTCGACCCCGAAGCGGATGATCTCGCCGCACTCGTCCTCATTCAGGCCACGCTCGATCGCGGCCGCAAGCGAGACGCCGACCCCATGCTCGGCGCAGTTGTCGAGCGCCCGCAGCTTCTCCTCCTGCAGCCTCTTGCCGCGGATCGCGAGATGGGTCGAGTCCTTGAAGCCGTCGAACTGCATGTAGACGTGGACGCCGATCTCGGCCAGCGCCGGCGCGAAACGCGGGTCGCGGGCGAGGCGGATGCCGTTCGTGTTCAGCATCACCAGGGGAATCCCCCGATCCTTGGCGGCCTCGAGCATCGGCAGGATCTCGGTGTGGATCGAGGGCTCACCGCCGGAGAACTGGATCGACTCGGGCTCACCCTCGGCGGCGACGAAGGTGTCGAGCATCGATTCGACCTCGGCCAGGCTCAGGGAGTAGCCGGTGGGGTCGTGCCCTGTGCCGGAGTCCGCGAAGCAGATCGGACAGTCGAGGTTGCAGCCGGTGTTGACCTCGATGATCCCCAGGCAGGTGTGCTGGATGTGCTCGGGGCAGATCCCGCAATCGTGCGGGCAACCATGGTCGACCTCGGTCTGGCGCTGGAGCGGCTCCTCGCCCGGCTTGTTGTACTTCTGGATCGCCGAATAGCGCTCCGCGTCGCCGTAGACGACGGCATCGAAGCGACCGTGCTCGGGGCATTCACGCGTGATCAGGACGCGACCGTCGCGCTCGACCACCTCCGCCGCAAGGCTCACCTTGCACTCCGGGCAGATCGACGTGGTCGGCCCGAAGCCGGGGGCACTCGGGGGTGCAGCTCCGTTGCCGTTGCCGTTCGTGGGTATGGAGAAGCTCCCCGCCATCGAAACTCAGACACTACCCGGGTGCCTAACGATTCAATCAACGGCCCGCCTCGGCGCCCGGCGGCAGTCAGACCGGCGCGTTCCAAGCTCTGATCACTGGGTAGTCGTGCTCGAGGCCGAGCCGGCTCAGGGTGCCGGTCGCCAGAGCGATGCGCTGGCCGGCGATCGGCTCCTGCTCGATCCAGCGGGCGGCGAAGACGCGCAGCACGTGGCCGTGGGCGAAGACGATCGCGTCGCCATCGAGGCCGCGCAGCTCCTCGATCAGCGGGTCGACCCGGGCGCCGACGTCAGCCGGCATCTCGCCCCCGGGACAGCCGTCGGTCCAGAGCAGCCAGCCGGGTTGCATCTCGGTCTGGATCTCAACCGTCGTCTTGCCCTCGTAGGCCCCGTAGTCCCACTCCATCAGCTCATCGCGGAGCTCGGCCCGATCGATCAAACCGGCGCCCTCACAGGTCTGGCGGGCCCGCAGTAGCGGGCTCGCGAAGACCCGGGAGAAGTTCTGCTCTGCCAGGGTCGGGGCCAGGGCCCGCGCCTGCTCCTTGCCGTGATTGGTCAAGGGGATGTCGGTGCGCCCGGTGTGCCGCTTGGCGAGGCTCCACTCCGTCTCCCCATGCCGCGCCAGCCAGACCTCGAATCCGCTCATCGCCGTGAGCGTATGGGGTTCCCGCCGTGGGTGAGCCGTTAGCGCCCCGATCGGGTAGGGAACCGTTCACGCGAGTGGCCGCTGGGGAAGCTCAGTCGAGCTCGGCCAACCCCTGCTCAGGACTCGACGCCTGCGCGTGCAGGCGGCTCGGGATCCGGCCGGCAAGCCGGGCCGCGTGGCCGGCCTCGACGGCCGAGCGCATCGCGCGCGCCATCAGCGCCGGGTCTTCTGCCCGCGAGACCGCGCTCGCCAGCAGGACCCCCGAGCAGCCCAGCTCCATCGCCAGAACGGCGTCTGAGGCGGTGCCAATCCCGGCGTCGAGGATCACCGGCACCCCTGCGTTCTCGATGATGATCCGCAGGTTGTAGGGATTGCGGATCCCGGCGCCCGAGCCGATCGG